>Ga0307507_10002084_pt1 | contig 43237 bp, 35 predicted proteins | sample 7_EM_MG_FD_207223 | JGI IMG/M metagenome (GOLD analysis project Ga0307507, IMG submission 207223) | Populus trichocarpa ectomycorrhiza microbial communities from riparian zone in the Pacific Northwest, United States - 7_EM | ecosystem: Host-associated > Plants > Roots > Unclassified | place... | reverse complement strand
AGACGTCGCCCAAACGTCGCCCAAAACGGATACCTTGCGCCTCTTATAACCTTTATACACCTTATTATGCCGTATTGCATATAATACAGTATATCTTTTAGGATTCACTATAGCAGAAGCCTTATTAAGGTCCTTAAGGCTAGAAAACTAGTATATATATATATTTTTTTTCAATATTCAATATTCAATATTCCTAATCAATACTGAATATTGATAAAAGCACTGACTACTACATTTCCTTACAAACTCTCCCACCTGCGTAAACCAAGCTGGTAGATAACGTCTTCCCCATATCCCTCTTGGCCTTCCTACCCACATATACTAGGCTTTTAGTAGATAGATAATAGAGAGTAAAAGGATAGAAATAAATTATAAACAAGACAGGGATAGGCATTAGGATTTCTTATAGTCTTTTCTACCGTTTTCTTACCATCTAATAGTTGCTAGTAACCTAGTATTTACTAGGGAGCTGTAAACCCCTAGTCTAGGGGTTTATAAACTACTACGATATAGTTACTAGTATATGTTAAGCTGCCTGGGAGGGATTCGTGTATATAGAACTATAGCGCCATAGCCTGGAGGCTGCATGCGCAGTATTGTACGCAGTATAATACAATAGATATTAAAAAAAATTGTTTCACCTTAACCCTACACCACACTTTCTGGTATGCCCTTTTGGTACTTAAGAAAAACACACCCTTACTGCTTATTGTCACTTTAAGTCCTAATTCTCCTAGGATGTTTCCCAAACCTTATTAACCACCTTTCTTCTTCTCCCATGCCCCTAAAAAAACGCTCTCCTTATTTTGCTTAGCCTTAGCCTCCTTTAGGGATGCACATAATTATTAGAGTAGTTATATAAGTCACGTCTATTATATAATACAACTAATTATAATTATAATCAACCCTTGTAATTATAATAATTAATATAATCACCTATTGCAAGAACGCGTAGGAATAGAATAGGTAATAAAGTTTTAGTATTAAGAAAGTTGCCTCTAAATTTTCCTCTATGATGATTAGCGCTTAACGTGACACCTAGGGTTTTGCACAAGCCCTAAGTTTTGTATAAGCTAGTAGACCGCCTCCCTTTTTAGGCTAGGGGATTTCCTAAAGTAGAATACTGCCACCTCCAAGCTTTAAACATCAACTTTTTAACCTACTTTTCTATACCAACTCCGTAAAATCTATTAATAAATAATAGTTATGCCCTTTCAACCTTATGCACTAGATATAGAAGACTATTTATAAGCTACTTTAACGGCCTAGCAAACTAGCGGCCTCTATTACAGCCTAGAAGCCTATACGAATACCTATATAGTTACTGTTACGGAGTAAGTACGAGTGACGATAATATGTAGCAAAGTAGATATTATTAAGCTATGTATATAAACTGTGTAGTAAAGTCAAGACGTTGTATAAGGAAAGAAGGTAAGAAAACGGGAAGAAAGGGTATATATCATTAGTTTGGTTACTTGGTTAACCTATATATAGGACAGAATAGGACTTAAGTAGTAGTCCTGGCAGAAATTGGCAGGATTTATTAGACTTGGTAGAATATAGTAGAATACGGCAGACTACCGCCAGATTGCCGTAGATTGCTGTTAGATTGCCGTGTCGTGGTCAGTTTCTTCTTGTTAAGTTGGTGGAAACAGGTAGATGTATGTAAGGTGTTACAGAGGTATCCCATAATAGTACCCCCCCTTTAAACTTGAGCTTCTGTAAGATAGGGCTATAGTAGTTCTAGGTAGAGTTTATAAAAGTTTTCTGCGGCTTATATAAGTCCTATAGAGTTAACAGGTTCCTATAAGAACTTAGTAAAGCCTCTCCATTTTATAAGATATATATATTTACATTTCCGTTTATTATACTTAATATTATTAATTCTTTTAACAAAATACTCATCCTCACCATCTACTTTAACTGGTGGAGGAGGGTTCTAGATCTATCTAGGCAGGGCGTCTAATATAGGGGCAGTAGGGCAAAGGACTAACGTATAGAATATAGGGTGGATTTTAACCATATTAGGGAGCTTTAGTTAGTAGGCATAAGGAGAGATAACCTTTTTAACCTTATAAGGGCTAGCGTTCTTCTAATTAAGTTTCTTAATAGGTTATTTTGTGTTTAGATTTCTTATATCTAGCCAGACAAAGTTACTAATTTAGTAGGCTAGTACTAGGGTTTAGTTCTTATTTACTGCGGCTTTATAGACCAATTAGGCCTATATTATTTCGTTAGTAAGGAACTCTTATAGTTCTTCCATCTTCTTTATAAATTTATTTACTTCTGTAACTTATAAGGCCTAATGGGTAAGGTAAGGAATATTACTAAAGGGTTTAAAACCCATTTATAGATACTAGCCGTAGTTAGCCAGAAATAGGGAGACCTTTATAGTTTCTAAGACAGAGTTATTTGTAGTAAACTTGGCGAATATAAGCTAGTCTATCTAGTTATCCTATAGGTACGACGTATATATCCAAATATATTATTCCATTATAGCATTTACACATTTTATTTAACCATCTATTTCTAGGTGGTATGCTATAGACAACAATGCTTTAATATAGAGTTGGGTAGTTAGTTCTTTCTAAAACATAGAGATAAACTAGCTGCCTCTATTAGAGACAATTATTTTAGGGAGTTTATGGAGTTTCTATATATAATCCAGGAATAGTTAGGCAACGGCAGGTATTAATATATTAGGATAGGCGATTAAGTGTCTTATTTTAGATAGTCGGTCTATAACTACTATAATATTTATATAGCCTTTGCTTATGGGGAGCTCAACAATAAAGTTAATTAAGATGTCCTTCTATCTTTGGTTTAGAATAGGCAGTAGCTTTAGAAAGCCGTTATATGTCTTATGCAAAGCTTTGGCTTATCAGCAGGTATAGCAGCTAGAGATATACCTTTGTGTTATATTATATATATTTAGCCAGTAGTACTCCTATTAGAGAAGTTCTAGGGTTTTTCCTTAGCCTAGGTAGCCGGCTACTAGTAGGTTATATACGTGTTTAAGGAGCTTAAGCTTAAGTTCATCGTAATTAGGGATAACTAGGCGGTTCTAGTAGTATAAGTGGTTTCCACAGGCTTCGTATTTACTTAAAGAAATCTTTTTAAAGCGTCTAATGCTATCTTATATTAGCTTAAGCGTCTCTTAAATAAATTTATTATTTGGGTATTTATCAATTATAATCTATTTAATTAATTAATTAGTTATTTTAAGGATGTATACTATAAGATCTTTAGTAGGAGGGTTAAATAATTTAGGGCAAAGTAGGGTCTGATTTTGGTAAGAGCGCGCTTCTTTTAGTGCTAGCGCGTCTTGTAAGCGTTGGGTTAGGGTATTAGGCTTCTAACCTTAAACGCCTAGGCAGTATATAATAGAGAATTGGAAATAGGACAGATATTCTAACCAGTAGGCCTAACGGTGACTTAGCTGCTTTATAGTTATAAAGTATTATAGGTTCTTATAGTTGCTAAAAACCTTAATTAGAAATCTGGCGCCTTTTAGTTTAGGTCGCTATTACTTAGGGTATCTAATAATAGCTAGCAGTTCCTTATTGTAGATCTTATAATTACATTTAGCTAGACTTAGTTATTTTAAGAAGTATGCTATGGGGTGTAATACTCCTTCCTTATTATATTGAGACAGAATGCCTCTAGTAACGTAATTAGATAAGTCAGCTTCTATAACACTTATTTAATCTAGGTTAAAGTATTAGAGTATAGGTGCAGTGGTAAACATAACTTTTAGATAAGTAAAGGCTTTCTTACATTCCTTACTAAGGATAAAGGCTTTGTCCTTTTGGGTTAAGGCTATAAAGGGTAAAACTAAGGCAGAGAAATTATTAATAAATTATTAATAGAAGTTGGCGAAGCCTATAGAGGCCCTTATATCCTTAACATTCTTAGGTTTTTGCCAGTTTATAATTGCTTTAACTTTCTTAGGGTCTATTTATACGCCGTCTATGGAAATAATAAGTCTAAGGTATAGGGCTTTTGTTTTATAGAACTCGCATTTATCTATATCTAATTATAGGCTGGCTCCACACAAGGCTTGTAGGACCAGTTTAATATATTTTTAATATTTAGCTAGACTATTACTATATATTAAGATGTTGTTAATATAAGCAGTACAAAAGATGTCTAGGTATGGACATAGGGTATTATTTATAAAGTGTTGGAATAAACTTGGGGCGTTTATAAGGCTAAATGGCATTACCAAGTACTTAAATAATCCATATTAAGTACAAAATATAGTAAGCCATTTATCTCCTTTTGCGATACGGAGGCGGTTAAATACGTGGATAATATTAAGCTTTATATAGAAGTGAGTCTTACTTAATTAGTTTAGTGTCTTTTGGATTAATAGGATTAGGTATTGGTTCTTAATAGTAACAGTATTAAGAGCTTAGTAGTTTATGCAGAAGCGCAGACCGCTACTAGGTTTCTTAACAAAGATTACTAGTACGGCTATGGGTAAAGAACTTGCTCTAATAAATCCTTTGTCCAGATGTTCGTCTAAGTACTTCTATAGTACCTAAAGTTTGTTTTAGGATATCCCGTATAAGGGTCTAAATCTAGGATATCTTCCTTCTTTAACTACAATCTTATAATTATATGGATGGCATTCTAGTAGCTTGTTAGCTTCCTTTTATAAAAACACATCTAGATAATTATAGTATTCTACTAGTACCTTTGTGGCAGGGTTAGTGTGTTTCTTTAGTGCTAAGGCCTTTTTAATATCGGCTATTGTAACAGCAAAGATTGTATATTTAGATTTCTTGGCAAGTTGTACTAATAGAGTAGCTCTAATTATGTAGATATCTAAGGTGTTAAGCGAGCTTAGATTATCCTTAGTTTCTTATATAGTTTCTTATTTAGGTTTAGGTTTAGTATTAGGTATAGAGTTGGTATCAGATTCGGGTTCAGGTTCTTTAAGTATCTTTTTTATAGTAGAATACTAGTTCTTTTAGTACTTTTATATATTAAGCTTAAGCTTCTATTTGGTTTGGGGTGGTTCAGTAGTTAGGATTAATTTGTGCTATTTAGTATAATTTTTAGGTTCTTAGTGGACGTTAGTGGAAATCTTACATTAGTGGAATTTGGTAGAAATTTTAGACTAGTAGATCTTAGTAGATTTTTTAGATTCCAGTTTTAGGTTTAAGCAGTAAGTTATAAGGCACTTCTGCTTACAATAGAAGGCGGTAAATAGAAGCTTAAGGTTGTTTTAATTAATGGTGTCACGGGACACCCCCGTGACACCTTACACACGTCCACCTGTTTCCACCAACTGAACAACCGGAGACCGACCACGGGACGGCAATCTGACAGCAATCTGCCGTATTCCGCCGCAATCTGCCGTCTCTACTGTTGGAGTTGCTAACTGGCAACTTTAAGGACCTCTAACTGCCGAATTCTGCCAAGTTCTACCAGAACCGCCACCTAAGCTCTACCCTGCCCGTGTGTAGCATAGTACCCGTTAACCTAGCAACTAAGCGAACGTTATGTACCCTTTTTCCCCTGTTTCCTACTTTCTTTTCCTTACGCAACGTCTTGACTTTATTACGCAGTTTATATACATAGCTTAATAATATCTACTTCGCTATATATTATCACCGCTTATACTCGCTTCGTGATAAATGGTTACCTTATATAGCTTTATCTAGGGTTGTTTAAGAATTACCAAGTAACCTAGGGTGGTAATGAAAAGCTTAATTAGTTCTTTATAGTTTAGGTATTAAAGTCTTAGGAATACTATATAGGTAATACGGCCTAAGATAGTGCATTTGCCATTAAATCTAAATACGTTAATATGCTGGTTAAGGGGGGTTAGAGTAAAACCATTATCTTATACAAAGATCTTATTAATAAATCCTATGCTACTAGCTCCTATATTAATTAGGACTTAAGCATTAACCTATTAATCATTCTACTAAAGACAACAGTTAATGGTTATGCTATAATCCTAAGAGTTAAAGTTTGTAACATCTAAAGCATTTAATAAAATCCTAAGGCAGCGCCGTCCTAGAGAGTGACTTAGCTCTAGGACCTTCCTTTTAAAGGCAATTAGGGCGGAGTTCTTATAGCGTATTAGTTATAGCTTTGTCCTTATAAGTGGTGCTTACTAGATATAGGGCTGGAACTAGGTAAAGATTAGGGACAGTAACTAGAGGATTAATGCAGTAAGCAGCTGCTGGCGTTGGCCATTTATAAATTACGTTAGGGCATAGAAATGAAATAGTAGTTAGAGAGGTAGAAGCTACTTCTACACTTAAAACAGAGGCCTAGCTTAGTGCGTTATTCTTATTTAGAGGACCTTAGTAGGGTATATCCTAGGGTTTTAGTGTTAATATCTATAGTATTAGGGTGCTTAGGATAAGATAATGTCACGGGGCGCGGAACAGTGGCTGCTGAACGTATGTATTCGAGGAGTCTACAAGACGTTGCGCGATCAATCGTAAGGATCGAGGGCGTAGGAAGGTGATATACTACGCGTAGCTGATGTAAGCTGTACGCGAAGCGTACGCGAGGGAATGGGGTTCCGCTAGGGAGTCTCCCATAGAGGCTCCTACGGTGGCGTTCCGTGACAGATAATAACTTAGTAGATGTTTATAGAGCTGTTATATTATATTAAGAGGTAGATTTTGGTGTTAGGCGTAGTATATTATTGTACTATTTATCAATAATATTTATATAAGCGTTAAGGGCTCCTAGTAGGTCTACGCTAATAAGGGAGGTTTTTAGTTTGGGGCTTAGGGATTTAATAAGGCTGTTAATTAGTACGGAGTTATTCCAGTCTGTTTCCTTTACATAGCGGTTAAATTTAGAGAAGTATACTAGAAAGCTTTTTATTCCTTAGGCTATATAGTTTATCTTCCTCTAAGTAGTAGCTTAGCAGTTTAGGTTACTATATATAGCTTTAAGAAGTATAACTAAGCTTAGTACTAAGTTTGGTTAAAGAGGTTTAATAAGGTTAGCTACATCTCCTCCTAGTTAACTTAGGGCGTAGTAGAGTTAGTTAGCTTTAGTTAGGTAGCGGTCAGCGTTACTAGCTAGCTTATTTTTAAGCCGGCTTAGAAATAATTAGAGTTCTTATTATTTACTAGTAAATATTAGAGGGTCTAGTAGTTGTTTAGATTATTATAGTGTAGTAGACGGATTTATAAGATAAATATCTGTAGTTAGTTTAGGGTTTATACCCAACAAGTCAGGTCCAGATTCGGTTATTTTTATTTTGTTTATAGGTGGCATATTAGTAGCCTCTTAGGCTAGTATTTAGTCTTAGAACCCTAACGCGAGTGCCTTTAGAGTGTGGACTTCTTCTTAAAGTACTTTAATTAATTCCTGGTGCTATGCTTCTTATTTAGCTTATTATTTGGCTATAGCAGCCTAATTCTGTACAAGGGCGTCTATAAAAGACTTCTATATATTTACTAATTGTTCTTAAAGTGCGGATATAATATCAGTAGCCGTTATAGGGGCTTTAAGGTTATTCTGCATTTTGGATAGGGCGGGGTAGAGCAGAGTATAGGTTTTTAATACAATATAGTGTCACGGAGTGAGTATAAGTGACAATAATATATAGTAAAGTAGATATTATTAAGCTATGTATATAAACTGTATGGTAAAGTTAAGATATTATATAAGAAAAGAAGGTAAGAAAATGGGAAGAAAGGGTATATATCGTTAGTTTGGTTGCTTAGTTAACCTATATATAGGACAGAATAGGACTTAAGTAGTGGTCCTGGTAGAACTTGGCAGGATTTGTTAGACTTGGCAGAATATGGTAGAATGCGGCAGACTGCCGCCAGATTGCCGTAGATTGCCGTCAGATTGCTATGTCGTGGTCGGTTTCTTCTTGTTGAGTCGGTGGAAATAGGTGGACGTGTGTAAGGTATTATGGAGGTGTCCCGTAACAGTTACCCCCTCTACTTTTTAAAGACGCCTCTAAGGTAAACACTAACCTTATTAAGTTGCCTATGTTAACTAATATTATATTTCACTAGCTGGCGAAGCAGTAATTATTTAACACTATATATATCTTCCCAATACTGGATTTCTATATTAAATCTATACAATCTGGATAATAGCTACTATTATCCTTTACCACGAACACTCCCACCTCCCTTAGTACTATAAGATTTAACCACTAGGCAAGAACTAGGTTAGTTACTTCCTAAAATAATAGGACAAGCTTTAAATCTACTATATGCAGTTAATTAACTAAAAACGAGCTATTACTAATAATAATCCCACCTTTATTACTAAGTTCTTTGCTAACTACTCTAATACTAAAACCTAATATAATGTTAAAGATGATAACACCTAGAATATAGATAAGACTAGTACCTTAATAGGCTATATATATAGCGCTAAGGTAGTAATATTGCGAGGTAGGGCTACTAATTTTAAGACGGTTAATAGCTTTAGGGAGTAGGTCTTATAGATTAATTATATAGGTATAGAGGGGACAACCATACTACCTTTTCTTATCTTTAAAGGCTATATATATACTAAGAGAATATAGGAGGATGCTCGCAAAGCTCTTAGCGACTATTTAATTAGCCTTAATAAGAATAGCTAGTTAAATTAAGAAATTGGACTAAAGTGGCTAAAGCACTTTAAGAACTATATCTAGCAAACTAAGATATAGGAGAGGGTAGTAGCAAAGGCAGTAGAAGAAGGAAGAAATAGTAAATTAGTTAGATATTAACTACTGGTAATAGATAGCTATAGTAGCTATATTAACGTTAACTTTATTAAGTACTGCTAGAACTATAAGATTATACCTATATACCTACCTCCGCATTTAACGCATATACTCTAGCCACTAGATTTTATTATATTTTCGCTTCTTAAGCGCGTATACTCTACTAAAGTTAACAAACATATAGCTTATGGTATTACCCGTATAAATAAAGACTATTTTATTAAGATTCTTAGCGAGATTTAACCATAAATTTATACCAAATCCTTAATAAAAAGCGCCTTTAAGGCAGCAGGCCTCCTCTACTATAACCCAAATCAACCCCTTATACACTTCTCTACTTAGCTATCTACTCCTCTACCTTACCTAGCTAAGGCAATAATTCTATTATTACCTCTATATCTTCCCCCTCTTAATAGCGCCTACGCTAAATCTTATTACTAGTAAATAATCCTTTATTTAGAAATAACTCTAAAGGTAATAAAGGCCTATATTAACTTACTAATAAAGTACCTGCAATCTTTAGAGGATAATCTTAAGCTACTATAGGTAGAAAATAAGGAGCTATAGTAATATACTAATAAGAGGCGGGTAAGGAAGAAGTAGAAGTAAACAGTACTCTCTAAGGAGTTAGTTCTTATACTAGCGGCAGCTTAGGAACTTGCTACTAGTAGGGAAACTACTATAAGGGCTAAAGAAGAAGCTAAGATAGCTAGAAACGAGCTATAAAAAAAGCGTTAAATAGCAATTGCACTTAAAAAAAATAGGTAGAAGCCAGGAAGGAAGCTTAGAGGACTGCCGCTAATATAAAGAAGCTATTTATGCTTTATAATAGAGAGGCAGAGGACATAGTAAAGGTGGTAAAGAAGGTAAAGAAGGCCTCTAATACTACCGCCAAGATTGCTTACTAGAAGAACACTAAGAAGACCTAATTAGCAGCTACTAAAGCGGCTAATTAATGGCAGTTGCATTAATTAACGGCTAAGACGCTCTAGAAGTAGGTAGAAGAGTCTTCTTCTATATAGGCTATAGCTTAAGTTATTGTTAAGTAACTTTAGGATATAGCTAAAAATATGTTAAATCTACTAGATCTACTAAATAACCTCTAGGAGGATAATAATATAACCGATAATAAGTCCTTAGATGAGGAGGCCGAGCTAGTTAATAGTAATTAAGGCCAAATTTACCAGCTAATTAAACCCTAAAACACCAGAAATTAACTTTAGATAGACTTATAAATATATATTTATTGCTTTAAGACTCCTTACTAATAATGCAATGGTTTGTAATGGTTTTTACTAGTTATTTGCCACCAAATCGGCATTTTGGCAAATTTTAGTGTTTAAATCGTGCAAAACTCAGGGCTCGTGCAAAACCCCGGGTATCATGTTACTAAAAAGCGCCGAGCCTGTGTTTTTACATCCAAAAAACATCCGTGTGGGCTTTTAGAAAAAGTCACTGTACACGCGCCGACGCGTATCTCATTTAGAGCTCCTTTTTAATCACTATCTACCTGTATTTTTATACCTATATACCAACTATGTCTTCCTTACAACGCCCACGCGCGCAAGCCTCTACCCAAAAGCGACTCGTAGAGCCTCTCTTAAGCCTTAATTGATCTAATCCTAATTAGGAAATTAGTACATAACTAATATAATCAATATCCCTTAACACCACATGGCAGCTAATATGTACTCTACGCGTACTTCGGAATGCTTATTCATATAAGAATTACTATAGAGCCGACTATTAAAGACTACTGGGGGGGTTTAAACACACATGGCAGCCTCATATTCCTGAGTACGGGCACCGAATTTAGCTGATTTGATTGGTCGATCTTTATCGATAACCTGCGGACCCGAATTAACGTGTTAAGGGATAATTAATTAGAATCAGATGGGGCGATTTTATAATAATTAAAATCTATAGGCCGATTACGATTATGTTTATTATATGCATCCCTGGCCTCCTTCCTTTACCTCAATGGTCGTACTTCTCAGCATTTCCCTGTCTCCTTCAAAGCCTCTTCTCCATAAGGCGGCTAGCGAAAGCAAATGGCCCTCGTAAAACAATCCTCATAACTGGTGTCTCGATGACCAAAGGCCTAGTTCTTGCACGCATCCTGCATAAACATGCACACCATCGAATCGCAGCTGCTGAGGATGAGCCAATATTCTGTGCCCTTTCACCTGGACGCTTCTCTTGTGCCGTCTCAAAGTTTCATAGATTAAAGTCCCCATTATCAGGATCCAGTGACCTAGAAGAGAGGAACACAGCGCTGTACATTACCTCTCTCCGTGTCATAAAGGTGGAGACGGTGGACTGGTGGATTGGTTGCTTGGGTGTCGCGTCCTCGGTTGAAGATGGGAAAGTGGCGGAAATGGTTGAGAGGAAGACAGGAGCTAAATGTCGGGCTGTGCAGTTTGGGGCAGAAATGACAAAGCGGCTCCATGAGAAAGGCAAGTTTACCAGTATATGAAAGAGCTGGGAGAAATAGTGCCGGTTACGTGAATGTATGAGGAGAAGGACGTTATGAAGACGATCTTGTTGGGCCGGGAGGATACTGCCGAGGGTATGAGGGGGAAAGAGACGAGCATGCGATTATCACCAAGCCTACTGGTCTAAATGATTCTACTCGAGCTGATATGACTTTGCTTCCATTCCCCGGTCTGGACGCCACTCGTGCACATATTTCTCAGTTGCTGATATCTGCAAAGAACCCATGGTTACTACAGGAATTTATCCCGGGTGCAGAGTTTTGCACGCACGCGCTCGTGGTTTGGGGGAGAGTGAGGGCATTTGTGGCATGTCCTTCGAATGAGCTTCTAATGCATTACAAAGCGTTGCTGCCGCAGTCTAAATGAAACAGCAATGCTGCAGTTTGTTGAATGCATAGCGAAGAGTGGGGAAACGGGACACTTGAGTTTTGACTTGTTGAGAACGAAGAAGTCTCAGAGGAAATTACAAGCAAGAACGAGGGGCCCGAGCTGTATTTTATCGAGTATAACCCAAGAGCACATACCGCCGTTGTTTTGTTTTGAGGTACGGGGTAGTCGGCGGAGCGGTATCTGAAGATTCTTGAGGTCGATGGCATGCGCAAAGAGAATGAAGGTGTTCCGAAAACACCTCACGTTGTGGTGTCCAATAATCCAGCCAATTGCTACTGCGTCGGCCATGACTTGGTTACACTGCTAGTACTCCCGACCCTTCAGCTGCTATCTAGTCAAGGATCGCTAGGAGACGTCCACAGAGGCGTGAGTGACTTCATCACACGCCTTCTCTTCTGGCTATACCACGTGTACTGGCCGATACAATTGCTCAATTGTATACTAATGGGAAGAGGATGGACTCGCATTAACGTCAGCACCACAAAAATGTTTAAATGTTAAGGAAGAGGTTGATTGGAAAATGTAGTTACTCTGTCATAACAACATCTTTGTCTTGAGCTAGCAGAGCTACGCTATTAGCTACTGCTGCTATCCCTGCAACTTCATCCATCTCTCTCAAGGTGAAGTCTAGCAAGTAGCTCTCATCTACAAGTTCTTCCATCCGGCGGTAATGCCTCTCGGTATATGCCTTCAATGCATCCAGAACATCACTCAGACTGCCCTTGGCTTCTCCCTTCCCGGTCGGCTTCAGGCTTGCTAGCCGTGATGCAGGATATGATTTGACAAGCGTCCAGAGAATTCTCTGGGCAATCGAGGCGGTTCGGGCATTCGTGTTCCAGTCTCTGATTCTCAAGAGCAGCTTAAAAAGCTGTTCGTCGGCCAAGTTTGCCAACACTTCATCAACCGCCTTCAACCCTGACATACTTCCAGGTTCCTGTACCTCACCCTCAACTACACTTTTGAATAGAGCGAGAAGCCTCGCCGGCTGGTTCAGTTGCAGCGCTAATGTAATGGCTTCGCGGTAATTCCCGGTATGAGTAAAATTCTGTAATTTCTGATCAAGTTCCACACGCTCTGTCTCCGCATTCGTAGCCGCTTCCACAGTCGCGCTAGTTGTGTCGTTCCAAAATGTGATCACGCTGTCACCTCCACCAGAGACTAGGGCGTTAGAAGCCGGGTGCACAGCCAGTGCCCAGACACGGTCGGTATGGTTATCTAACGTACATGCTACCTCGCTACTGGCGGTGTCCCAGACCTTCACCAGGCCATCGCCGCCAGCAGAAGCGATTTGAGCACCACGTTTGTCCCGCGCATCGACGGGGCGAGTTGCCAGCCAAACAACTTTTAGAACACTATTCGTGTGCCCTTCGAGCGTCAGGAGACAACTATAATCGGCTAGGTTCCAAACTTTAACGGTTTTATCACCGCTGCCTGTTGCGATTAGGCCTCTGCTGCCGCTGCTACCGATTACAGGTGCGTCTTTTGGAGCAAACTTGACCGCCCATACACCACGGCGGTGGCCGCGGAGAACCCCTTGCGTTTCGCCTTCTTCTGTAGAGTAAATCTTGACAGTGCGGTCTTGCGATGCTGACGCAAAGAGCGTAAAGGTGTGGTTGATGTCGATGGCGTTGATGTCCTTCTCGTGTGTTTTCCTAGTATAAGTGGCCCTGGAGGCTCCTTTGGTTCCTTTGGTCATGCTTGAAATATCCCAACGTTTTACGGTTTTGTCTTGTGAGCCTGTTATTAGAAATTGAGGGGGGTGGTCTAGCGGGTTTATGTGGGCTGGAGAATTAATGGGAGGTGTCGAGTGTGGTAGTGAGATTGCCCCAAGTGACTCGGCATGGCCAGTGAAAGTTGCATAGCAGGTGTATGAGTCGTGTTCTGGATCCAGTCTCCAAAGACGTGCTGTGTTATCCTTTGCCCCTGTAGCAAGCCAATGACCTGACCAATCTGTGTCTAAACATATGATAATGTCCTCATGTCCTTTCAGGAGGGTAACGTCGGCCCCAAAGTACTTCCCTCCAATCCCTGAATCCGTCGATTCCGAATCCGGCGATGTTAGCGATATGATTCGAATATCCTCTAAGTTTGTTGCTAATGCTAGTAAAGATAGATCCGGCCCAACATATGCTAGGTCAATCACTTCGTCGTGGGATCCAGAAATTCGACGTAAGATGGGCAAAGGATCTATGCTGCCTTTTGTCGGTGTGTTCAGCAGTGGTTTAAGAGAGTGAAGGACAAGAGTTTGGTCAGTATGAACGGAGAGGAGGTATGGAAGACTTTCATGCTGTATGATATCCATAATCCCCTCCGTTTCTGCCCCAATTTCCTGCTCTTTCGTTATCTCCCTTCCCCCAGTCATTGTCCATAGCCTCAACCGACCATTTTCGCCTCCAGTAAATATCGCACCTCCTTTAGATAAAAACCCGACACTTTCAACCACTTCTAGTATGGGGATTGTGCACCGAATCTTCCATGTCCGTGCGTCCCATACTATGGCTGTCTTATCTCTGCTTCCAGATACTAGAGCGTTCTCCTCAGGAGAAAAGTCCAGACTGCGCACCACCGAGATATGTGAGTCCAGAACTGCGACAGTGCTTCGCTTATGAAGATTCCAAATCCGTACTTTGCCATCTTCTGCACCCGAAGCAAGTCGAAACCCTAAAGTCGTCTCGATAGCTTCTGCTTCTCCCTCACGACGAGACCCCCGCTCCTTTTTTCTTCGGCCCTTAGATGAATCTTCTACAACCTGACCAGAATTTTCAACTTCAAAGAAGAGCAACGCGGATACAATACCGCTGTGGCCATGAAACGTATGCGTTACAAAGCCTCCTCGAATATCCCAGACTTTAACGATACCATCGGCACCTCCAGTAGCAATTATCGTGCCTGTGCCATCTATCGTCAATGTGACAACAGGGGAAGAGTGAGGCTTTAGGGTTCGGAGAAGCTGGGCGCGAATTGGTGTATCATCGGTAGGCGATGGTGTGAGAGAATATATTCGCATTGATAAAGATCGTGAACATATAATTAGGTGGGAGCCAGACGGGGTCACTTGGATCATTAGCGGTTCAATTCCTATGCGTTTGCCGAAGTCTGCTTACAGGAAAGAGTTGTAATGACCTCTCCATCCTATTCTGCTTGTTAACAGTCAGATATCCAGATGGAAACTTATACAAGAGCGTAAACTCACTCCTTCTATCCGTGAGAGCTCTTCACCCGTTGCAAGATCAGTAAGAAGCGCATCTTCGACTAGACAGGTCGCAAGGATTCGACCGTCCTGGCTCAGCGCAACGCTACCTCCAGTGTATATTGGTTGTATGATCTTGGTGGCATCGTAGGTCGTCTTAATAGTCGCTCTTTGAGCCATGGTTGCACTTGCTGTAGAGGGATTCTGGGTCACCTAGGCGAAGCTTTCATCCTCCCTCTCTTTTGGTTGTCCGCGTTATTGATTTTATAGTCACTTTCGATATTTTCACGCTCTCACAAATTTCCCTTTATCGATAGACATCTAGGCGAGCTCGTGCACGGACACACCTCGTGTACGTACTAAAAGTTAAATAACTCTTTAACATCTTTATAAAATAATTTAAATTTTAGAAGACGGCCTCGGGAGCTCTTGCTGCATCAAGCCCAAAAGATCAAATCAACCAAAAGAATCCTAAAGAACTTCTTACACCCAAAGGAAGATGTACGCATCGCAGGGGAGTTACACGTCGGTGGTACGCAGTAGCGTGCGACTGACTCGCGAGAAAACGTACCCCCAAGAGTGGGCCCTACAGTCGAAACAGATTTTTGAATTTTGGGGCGTAGCTATTGGGGTCATGTTCCCCCTTGTTAGATACAGGTCAAAACGAGGTCTTCGTGACTTCTACAGCCCATTACATGGTTCTTAATTGTGTTCGTCAATTGTATCAGCATGAGTTTTTGGGTTGGGATATAGTTTCTTTCCAAGAATTCCTCAACGCTCTTGCGAGGTTGCGATGTTCCTTATCGATAACATTTCGATTATACGGAGCGGGGCGTGCAGTTCCATGGACCCCTTCTTAAATGCCCTGGGCGGCCTGTTTCATTCCCACCCAGCAGTCGCTCTGCGCTTATCATGTTCATAGAGCTCTCCAGCAGTTTTCGTTCGGATCTGCTTGATCCATCGCCTGGTCAGCATGGGTAGGCAGGCTTACCTGACGCGCTTGGCCCTGGTAAGTGCGACGTCTAGTTCGACGGTTTCTTTTCGTTCAGTTTGCATGCTTTCCTAAAGCCAACGCTAATCTTGCATTCTTTACAGGGCCGCTCCGCATTTGAAACCCCAGAACAGGTTACACTAGAAGCGTCACGGACAGATGCAGCGATATCTGAATCTGAGCCGATCTGTTACGAGCAGGCCTACGATGAAAGAGGCCATCCTATAAATCCAAGATCCCGAGAGCATGGACGAGCATTGAGAGAAGCTCAGAATGATGTACTCGCTGCAATTGGTGTTGTCGAGAGGAGACTTTCTACATCATCATCGTTAGAGGATTTGCCGTCCCTAAAGAGAAGGATTGAGAGGCTGGAGAGGTTAGAGACAGAGGACTCTGTCGGCAACACCATTGCACTTGCCTCTGCATTGTCTGAGAATATTAGCACTTGGTGGGTTGGATGTCTCAGAGATCGTATCATGGTAGGCTTTTTGACCTAGTATTCGCCTTTAGCTTCCAACATACTTATATAGTTGTCAAGGTACTCCACACTCCAGCTAATGCATCCTTTAATCAGCTCCTGTGTTCCCAATACCAGTCGCCTGGTTTCTGGAATTTTTTTTTGGCAGGGTTTCCCGCACAGTTTCTATCTACAATAGCTGTTCAAGCCTCGATATATGTTGGTTTGGTCCTTCGACCTCTCGACCACTTCCTCCTTTGGGCTCGCTCACCCAGACGGACAAGGCGATTCTTCCAAAGATGGAGGCCCTGGATCAACCAATGGTAAGATTAATCTCACGAGAATCATCGACCTCCTTTTGCCGTAATTTCCGAAGCAAACTGACTCCAGATAGCTTTCGATTGTCCGTTGAGATCGCCTTTTATCCCTTATTTTACCATGCCGGTCTTCAACGACTTCATCTCATTCCGTCGAGGCCTTATCTCCCGCCGCTTGGATCATTTATTCCGTTCACGCCGCTTTCGCCTATCCAAGGAATTCCGCTCCCCGTTGGTTTTACTGGAGAGACGATACTTGCTTGCAGTCGTTCGTTCTTGAATTCGCCTCTGGTGCTCCTTTGCCTAGAACAATATATGGAACGGTGGGTATATAGCACTGTGTATGAGGCGATAGAGTCCAGCACGATCCAGCCAAGCAACCCTGATCTGGTTACTCCTGACGATTCTTTGAAACGACGAGCGGCCATGATTCTCGGTCTCCGAGGGAAAACCCCAGCTGCTATTAGGAATACTATCAATAGGATACTAGCTTTTGTCCAATGGGGTTACCCCTTTCAATCCGCAGGCCACATTATGAGCTCTACGAGACCGGAAACCCGGCCAAACCAACAGACTATCAGAGAACAACGAGACGTTGAAGTCGTCGGGCAACAACCTACAAACCCAAGCCTGCTTGATCTCCCACCAGCCCATGCTGAAGCTCTTGTACAGCAGGACATTCATGGGATGGTAGAGATTGGGACTGCGACAGTATTCAATGAGCCGCTGGGACCCCTCTCACCGGTATCTCACACAGCATCCGAAGCAAGCCAAAACGTTATGGATCCGACCGTTCGAATCACGTCGAGGGACGTAGTAGAAGGTATAGTCGAGTTAGAGGTCCGGTTACCGCATATCACGTCTCCTCCCGTAGAGACACCCAATTCCAATATAACTGCTCCAGACCAGGACGAGGATCGATTCGCTGAAGATACCGACGAACGGCAACAGTGGGTTTTTCATCGAGTGACACACCTTTCCATGGAGCCAGGACAGATGCTAGGGGCAATATTGAAAAGTCAAATGGTAACCTGGGTTACACTGCCTCTGAGGATTGTTGGCCTGCGGATGATGGCTTCGCATTTTCTGGCTACCCATCCTCAAGCCGCCTTAGACCTCGGGAGGACGCCAATAAAATCCCCTCTCTCTGGTATATGGTCGACTTATTCCTCCCAGCTAGGTTTGAGGTCTGCAGGTGTCCTTGCTGGGAGGGTTGCCCTATGCGGAGCGATCGAAATGGCAGTGGATCTTAGTCTTTGGGGCTGTCAATGGGTTTGTGTTACTTGGGTAGGCAAGCGCTATTTCAATTGGGGGAAGCTCTGAGTGTATGGTGATATTTGAAGACCAACAAAACTTGTACCTGGTCTTGCATTCAAAGTATGAGGCAATCCCCTACCAGGCGCCATTCCAGGTATCAAGCGAGGAGCGACCTCCGGCTTGGGAACCGTCGGGATAGTCTCCCATCCAATGAACTCATCCGCAGAGCTAAAGCCTTGTGTCGTTCCCATTTGTCAGGAAATTGGTTCGAGACGTAGGTTAGATCAATGGTGACGGAAATCAGGAATAAATACAACGCTTTACCCCATCTCAAATTGCACTTCGGTTTTTGTGTCATAAAGACTCGGAAAGCGGGTCTTTGGTGATCTTTTCCGTCCGGCTCTTTTCCTTGCGCATGACCCGGTGCGATATATCAACACTCTCAAGGAACCTGTTTCAAGCAGTACTAATTTTCCATCCTACATCCCAACTGGAATCGCTTCCAAACAACAAAATTGCCCACAGAAGGAAAATTCTGCAATTGTGTTTTGCCCGACATCGATCATCTCCACCGCAGTATATCGAACGGCGGTGACGCTCGCATTCTATAGTTTGACGAAAGCTGTCCGAGGTTGCTGCTCAAATTATTGTAGGAGTAACGGTAAGCTAGGAAAGGTAGATACTGAGAGGACCCCGTCTAAGAGGACCCCGTTTCCGATGGATTGATAACCTCGTGACCTGAAGAAAGCTAGCTCATCGAAGGGGCACAAGAGCTGCAGGTTCTGGAAAACCTAGCGTTTCAGAGATCATCAACCCGTCCAACAATTCAAGCAGACTGTTAAAACTATGGAACCCTTCCAGCAATCCTCCAGCTATGTACAATTATCAAATGATCGATTCGAACCTCCAGCACCCTAACTACAAGTGCAATTTGTAGTCCTTTCGGCGGTCCTCCGATGGGAACGGAATCCACGTAAGAGGTACGAAAGCGAGGGTTTAGACTCGTAGGTGGTAAGTCAGTCATGGCCAAAGATGTACCGCTACGTTACAGCAGGTATGTGGGTATGTACTCCCATCATTGGCGCGTCCATCTCCTCGCCATCAGTTAAGACGACCCACGAGACAGACGCTTCCTATTCCGGGAGATGACATCCTTCTCCGGAACCACGTCACCGCAGTGACTGGCAACCAAGGGCAATAAGGGAGTGCTAATGGTCGTGGCTGGCTCCGTTACTTTTTGATGAAGAAGAAGGAGAGTTGCAAGAGAATGGCGAGGTTTTGTGCGCGGCTGCTTAGTCATATTGGGCACGGACCATAAAGATACCATATGGGACATTTCAAAACGGCATCCGATATGACGGCACGCCTTCCTGGAATATTCTCCGCACGCAAGCAACAAATCCCAGCTGCCCGTCCTGGGCAACCCCGAAGCCGCGAGTTCCACAGTCGTGCCCTTGGCTTGGATGCCACTCCAAGTACCCGAAGCTCGTGTCGTTGAAACTGTCACCACTTGGTGGCTAAAACATATTTGTGATGATGTTGGTTCTTTGTATCATCGGGATGCGGTCTGCGGGCCAACCAGAGCCCACTCCGCCTCCTGGAGCTGTCAGGGAAAGACCGTCTAATGCAAATTCCAATTAATAGCCCCCGTTGCTGCATCGCTGCGCCCGCTAGGGGGTCTCTCACCAGTCAAAGATGAAGTGAGGCGATGTCGCTCCCTGCCCTTTTGGGAGGGAGATATCAAAAAGCATTTGAGACGGGCTCGCGAAAAGACGGGGAGAGGGTGGCAGCTAAAATAGGTGAGCATAGTGGAGGATGTACAATACACAGGACTTCGGAGTATGACCGAAATGCGCTGATTGGCCATAGATGCCACTAGCGCGCCGCTGTCCGTCATTCTCTGAGCTTTGACGGTAACGGGGAGGCGGAGTTTCATCCGACTGTGAACCGACTGTCGTATTTTCTAGACTTCGAGCTTCATTTCATCCTTGTGAAGGCGGCAACTCGCAAATACCTTGAAATGCTTGAGCTGGGGAGCCGAGTCCCTTCTCGAGGCCAGCTCCAGTCTTTCCAGCCTTGTCAACGCCTATCATGAGCGCGAGATCTATCCTTCCACTGCCTTCCAAGTTCGCAGCGCTACCGTTCCAGCACGATCAGTCACCCGATCGTTCAGGCCAACCACCAGGACCCAACAGGCCTACCTATGCGAAACGAGGAAAAATAACAATAGTAGCCTGTGTACCATGCCGCCGGAGAAAAACAAAGGTTGATATTCATTCCACCGCCCCCTTATGCCCGATGCTCTACAACAAAGGACACTAACACAACGGCGTGGTAGTGCGATGGCAAAAGGCCAGCCTGCTCGCAGTGTATAGCAAGAGATGGTTCATGTCTCTATGATATGACAGATGAGCAGCGACGCCTGACCTTCTTGCGAGACAATGTTGAGCATCTGGAAGAAGAGAAGGGGGCATTAGAGAATCTTGCCTACACCCTTCAAAACGGTACCGAAGAGCAAGTCACCGAGATTCTAAACCGTCTTCGTAGCCATGAAGACATTCATCAAGTCGCCCAGTCCTTATCTGGTGGCCGATTCTCAGCCGAACGGGGAGAAGGCTCTGTGTCCGGTCCAAGCGGTGGCTGTGAGCTGAAACCCCAGTCGTGGACTTTATCATGGTAGAGTATCATGTACTAAGACTGTTTGGCTATGCAGACGTATCTAGTCCGACTAGCCCTATAGGTGATGGGTCCCGACTCGAACAATATGAAACCCTCATCCGGAACATCGCCACCTCGTCACCTCCTGAGCTAAATGAAATTGTACGGCGCCTGAGATTGCACGAAGACGTTGCTTCTATCCTTGCGTCTCTCCGATCTGGTACATTGTTACAAGTGTTGAGCACTCGTGACTTCGAAGTGACACCCGGAATCGAAGCGGATTATTCCAGTCGGGAGCAAACGTTCGGACTAGTCAAAGGGACTGGTACACACGCAGACGATCCAGGCCAAGCTCCAGATGCCCATACTCCTATTATGAATCTACCTTGGACTTCCGTGACGGATAACTATGAATTTATAGAACACCTCTTATCGCTCTACTTTTCTTGGCAACACTCATTTTTCCAAAACTTTCCTGAAAAGCTCTTCCGCGAGGATATGGTCACTGGCCGGACCAAATATTGCTCGCGCCTTCTCGTCAATGCTCTCTGTGCGGCTGGATGTCTCTTATCACGGCGACCCGGAGCTCGTCGCGACCCGAATGATCCGAAAACTGCGGGCCTCGACTTTTTTGACGAGGCTGTGGCACTACTAAATGAGACTCGGACCTCCAGCATACCCACAACTGCTGCTTTATATCTCTTGTGTCACGTTGAAGGCAATCGTGGCCAACTTGACTCGTTATGGATGTATAGTGGACGTAGCTCACGCATGGCTCTAGACATTAATTTGCATCTTCGAAGCGATAAGCTGCCGAACGAGCAGCTGACTGGCAGCGCGCATAAGGAGGAGACGGCCCGGCCGCATGCATTTTGGGGATGTTTTATTGCCGACCAGTGAGGTTTCTCGACACCACCATACTTTAGGATTCGAGTGTCATACTTATATCGTGTTTTCCACAGAGTTACAAGTTTCACCTTAGGCCGATTGCCTCAGATACCGACCAATGCAATCACCGTCGATCTCCCACCAATAAACAAAGAAGAAGACGAAGAAGAATGGTTGGCGTATGACGTGCCAAGCGGTAAAAGACCTGGTGCTCGATCCACTACATTCAACCAAGTCGCCGCTCTGTCTAAAATTGTTAATTCAACCCTTCAAATGTTCTTTGCACCTGCACAGATACTGAGTGGGAGCATATTGCTAGACGAATACAATAAATACTTGCAATGGTACCGGAGACTTCCCATTATTGTCTCCAGCATTGACGATGCACCACCGCACGTCCTTAGTCTTCAGTAAGTTCAGCCATAAAGGAATTGAAAAGCCCCTTGCTTGAAGTAGCTTGCTCTTAACCTTCTACGCCATTTTGAATATGCATTTCGCAGCATCTGACTATCAAAAATCAGCATGTACTATCACGCCGCCGTCCTCCTTCTCTTCCGACCCTTCCTCAAAGCCAAATTTACCGAATCCGACGTCTCCCCTCGTGAAGTATGTCGGCAATCCGCCAATGCCATCTCGGATATCTTCGCACAACATCGCCGCCTCTACGATCTCGTTGGCATCTATACCTTCCAAGTACACTGTCTCCTTACAGCTTGTACTATCCACATTATCAATGTCCCAACCATCTCCAGCACCAACTACCTTACTACGGCTTGTGACAGCTTCCAAGACTTAGTCCACCGTAACGAATGGGCCACGGGCTCACTTAACATTATTAAAGGCCTGGTTCAGAAATGGAATATCATCCTCCCAATCGAGGCCGAGACAGCCCTGTATCGCAACCAAGAAGTCCTCTCTAGCTTTGACTTCGGCTCCGGCTCCGGCTCGCAATCATCTCCTAGCTCTGCCTCAGGCGCTTCGGTATCCCGGCCCGAAAAGCGCGCACATTTCCTGAACCCTTCTTCTCAAGTCATGCAGAAACGTCAGCGACTCGCTCCACGGGAGACAAGCGCTCAGCCTATGAACTACCTCTTCGTGCCGTTCCCGAACCAGCCTGCTCCGCTACTTGGACCTATTCATACTAGCACGAGCGCGGATACAGAATGGAATTATGAGCTAAACAAAGTGGCACAGGGATTTGATGGGCTCAATTTCTCGGGGGATGATTGGTTCGATCCGTTTATGGGATATCAGGGCGAGTCAAGCGGGCTTTGACAAATAGAATCTGGAGGAAAGAGATCGTGAAAGTGGAACTAATTGTAGTGACATAAAAACTGGGAAGGCTGAGGATTGTATGAACACAAGGAACCAATGAGGATTGTCGTGGGCCGGCCCCTTGGATTTGCGAGCACCGTTGGGCGTATGAATAGGTTACTAGGGCTCTCCCCTGGCGTTGGACGGTTGTGCACAAACGCAGCATTGAGCGGCATTATACACATGGATTTCAGACATGCACGAAATTTGTCGGATCAAGAAGAATCAATTGTATGGCTGGCTATCTATCTTTTAAGGGTGGCGAGTGGAAATTAATCATACCGTAACATAATATACTATAACCTACTTCGTAAGTGGAGGAGATTTCGCAGAGCAGTCCACGTTGGAACTTGTGTTGCCAGGGGGCGGTGCTGTAGGCGACATTCAGTGTGGTTTTCTTCGGATATGAGCTGGGTCGACGAGCGAGATTTCGTACTTTTTGGCTCGGTTGACCACAACAGGAGCTTTCTGTGATCACGTGATGGCGATCTAGTAATAGATCTGTTCATGGAGTCTCCTACACGCCGCCGTCCTCCTACATTGCAGCGTGATAGCTTGTAACGGAAGGTCTGACAGTTTTAAATGCAGATTTAAGTTTTGTGAATTTCAGGACAGCCTGGTAGTGAATGGGTCGATAGACAAAACTCGAGGGACTGTCTTATTTGTAAGCTAAAATTGTAGTAATACGCTGATGGATTTTGTGATCTTAAGATGGCTTTTCCACAATTGTATCCGTATTTAGTAGATAGAACATTATACATGAGTAGAGCTCTGGTAAATGCGCTTTAGTATATCATTTACAGACACATATGCAGAATTTTCATGGTCCTTGGAACCGCAATATCGAGGAGACTTCAATATCCACTCTTGCAAATCAAACTGTCTCCTCGCTAGTCACACAAGGTCCAGGGTGCCCCATTTCACCAGTAACTCATTCAGTCCCGCTCAATACTCGGCCACAGGTGATCCCATAATATATTTCATATGCATCTGAACTCTACCAAAACGCCCAGCCCTAGCACAATCCAGCTTATGGACATGCCACCTTATGATCATCCGCGTACTCCTCTTCTCGAATGCCCTCCTTCGTTATCACCTTGACTGTAACGCCTTTGAAGTCGATTGGAAGACGTCGCTTCAGCTCGTCCGTGCACATGCGAAGGATCTTCATTCCCTGCCCTAGGTCGATGTTTGGATTATGATGTTTGTCTAGGATGGAAAGACAGTAGTATCTTAAATAGACATGTCAGTATTCTATTCTAACAGCATTAAAATTGTATAATCCAGTATGAACAATTGGAAACGCGTATAAGAGCGCAAAGCCACGGTGACGGTTAGACAGAGCACGCAGAGTTGGGAAGCGAATTAAAGGAGTACATACTGTGCATATCCGTGCGCTGCATACGGCACCGGTGCCAAACTTGCCAAATAGTCAATCCAGTACAATGACGGCTTGTCTGTAATCTTGTCGTAGCCACCAAGAAGTAGGTTCACGGTGTAGGGCTTCCTAGATCGTAGTGCCCTAGCCAGCTCGCCACGGACAAAATTTGCGGTGGCTGATGGTGATAGTTCCATGGCATTGCGCATAGAGTATAGTTGAATGTTTGCCTGGATGAATTCGGCGAATTGAACTGGGGGGAAGGATTAGTGTGCTAGTTGTGTGTAAGGTTCGGCTGCGAGGAAAGTAGTTGAGATCGATAATGGGACGGGAGAGTAGGTGCCGAAAAGAAAAGAAAGGTATAGAAGATTAAGCATACCGGTATCCCCTGCTTCTCCGGAGAAGGCCATCAGTGAGTGCGAGTTGAGCTCTCTCGTCTTGTCGTCGGAAGCTTTCAGAATAGTTGCGCCACGCATGGCGGCCTTTGAGGCGGCTATTATAGTGAAATCTTTGCCAGTGATGCCGAGAAGAACCTCCCTGATGATATCGTAAGCGTGAGGTATCAGACAAAAAGTAGTTCTACATACATGGTGAAGAGATAGGGTGTGCAGAGCTGGAAGCAGTGATGAAAGGCTAGATGTTTGTGGTTGCAGAAAGGGCTAGAGCAGAAAAGGAATCTATTAGGAGGTTTCTATTCTTCAAAAATAGATGTTAGAGGATCAGAGGCTCTCAGATTCCAAGATGCGTATGAGTAGCGACGCGAAGCCAGAGCTGCCTTCTAGCTCCCATCGGCACTGTAGATTTTCCTGGGGCCGACGAAACTCGGAATAACCTTTCGAAATTCAAAAAAGTTCATACCAGTCGTCAGCAACTGGAGCTTCTCTGCAACTCTGCACGAACCATGTCCTCTTTTTTCACAACTCACGCTTCGCAGCGGAAGCGTAAACGATCCGAAGCCCCCTCAGCCACTGTCTCTAAAAAAAGGAACATCTCATCAACTCAACGCTCCAATGCCCCTCGCTCACGAAAAGAACGAGAAGAGTCAATCTCAGGAAGTGAGTCTCCCGATGACGATACGTACAATCAAAATATTGTCGGGCAAGAGGAGCAGACTTCATCATCGGAAGCCGAGGACGAAACGGCCGCCGATAAACGTCTAAGACTTGCTGAGCGATATCTTGAAAATATTCGTGAGGAAGTAGACGAAGCAGGATTCGATGCAGCGGATATCGACCGGGATTTAATAGCAGAGCGGCTGAAGGAGGATGTGGCGGAAACAAAAGGGAAACTATACAGGCATATAGCTTCGAACCTGGATTTTGAGGCGGCAACCTATACATTTTTTCGCGGAGACCAGCATGCAGTGACGGGCGTTGCAACATGTGCGCCATATGCATATACTGTATCAAAAGATATCACGGTTATCAAGTGGGAAATACCTATCCCTTCCTCTTCTAGCACCTCAAGCAACCAGACGAACGGCACTGCACGCCCTACGAATATTGCCTTCCGTCGCCGACCTACGAAAGTTGCTTTCGCGAAGGGCAACAAAAACAAAACAGATGACCCGAAATATCTGGGGCATACGGCTGCCATTCTCTCCATCGCTGTCTCTTCTTCTGGAACGTACCTTGCAACTGGAGACGCTTCCGCCCGACTCATCATCTGGAACGCTACAACCCTGATCCCACTCAAGGTCTTTACGCACCATCGTAGCGCCGTAACTAGCCTATCATTCCGCCGCGGGACACACCAACTTTTCTCTGCATCTGCAGACCGCACGGTAAAGATTTGGAGCGCAGACGAATTAGCATATGTTGAGACGCTATTTGGGCACCAGGACAGCGTTCTTAGCGTCGCCGGGGGTCTAGAGGGGAAAGGTGGCCAGGAAATTTGTGTGAGTGTTGGTGGAAGGGATCGTACTGCTAGGCTGTGGAAGGTGGTGGAGGAGAGCCAGCTCGTGTTCCGAGGGGGAGGGACCGCAAGGTCAAAAGCTCTTCATGCCATACGGAAACATCACTATGAGGACAGCAATTTGAATGGGAATACGAAGAGCGCTTCGCAATCGCTTCGGACAGGGCATAGAGATGAAGAAGAAGACGAAGTTCAAGCCTACGCAGAAGGTTCTATCGACACTATTGCCCTGCTTGATGCTGCCACATTTGTCACCGGCTCCGACAACGGCTCCCTGTCCCTTTGGTCTATTCATAAAAAGAAACCAATGTTCACACTGCCTCTCGCCCATGGCCGTGACCCCCCACTTCCAGCCTCCGATATGTCCGCGGATGCAGACGCTGCGCTGAAAGGCGTTAAAGGGCCTAAGCTGCCGAGGTGGATCACTGCGTTGGCGACGGTGCCGTATGCAGATTTGATTTTAAGCGCAAGTTGGGACGGCTGGGTGAGGTGTTGGAAGGTTGGGTCTGAGAAACGTACGATTGAAGAGATAGGGGTGATTGGGAGAGTGCCAGTTCAACCAAGTCAACCAGGTGACGCTGAAATTGAAGGCAATGAAAGGATACTAAAAGGGGTCGTCAATGGCATCTCGGTATTTGAGAGAGGTGATAGAGGAAAGGACGGTCTTTGTGTTGTTGCGGCTGTTGGCAAAGAGCACAGGTTAGGTAGGTGGATGAAGAATATGGGCAGGAATGGGGCTGTGTTGTTTGAGATACCAAGGAAGGACAGCATAGATTATAGAGAAAACGAGGAGGATGAAGATAGGTGAGACTGATTCTATGTCTTCAGTAAAGTGTCTATCCTCACAACTCACCTTACTTCCTCAACTGCTTGGCTGCGCATGTCGAGTTCGCTGCAGAGCTCTAGATGCTGCTGATAGCGCGCGAGCCGAGATCGCCATGGGAGATCAGCTTCGACACCCAATTCCGCTGTCCGGACTGCTCCACTTGGCTGCTCGCCCCATGTAGCTAGTTTAGTATCGTAGAAAACCCGTAGGCTGCCATGTATGAGATATCTCGCACGGGACAAAATGAATACGGCAGCAAAGGCTTCCCAAAGTTTCTTAGCCACCGCTGAGTGCTATATAACTTAGCTAGCTGAAGGCCGTATGATCTGCTTGTATCCCATCTGACTCTCCAGCCCTTGCTCCCGCTCTCTCATCACCATCCCCATTCCCCACAATCTTTCTTCGCCACTCTAATGTTTCAAGATGCTGACTTGCTTCATTACTGAAGCACAATGCGGCGTGGAAGCTTTTCAAACCCTGTTCATGTAGCATTGCCATAGTGGATAGCCCCAGATACGAATGGTAAAGGTCAGGTGGATCACCAGGCATTTTCCCAAAACCGCCGACGAGATGCTGCACTTTATCAAGAAGGTAGCGGCGCAGTGCGACTTGGTCAATAATGTTGAGTTGGTTTAGGGTCTGTGAAGAATACGGTAAGAAGGGCATAGGGGAAAGGGAAATGGGTCAGAGCTTACGCATAGAGATCCGCACACCCAAAATGCGTAGCATGTATCTGCTATCTTATTGCAACGGCCGTTCATTCCGGTCCATTGGATTTCGACATGAGAAGTGGGCTGGCCTTGATATGATATCTCGCCGACTTTGGAGGGGAAGCTAGGGAGCTTAACAAATGAGTGTGCATTGTGGCATGTTGTCGAGTCTGTCTCGTCTTCGTTCGTGTTGAAAGCGTCTTCGTCGTCTAGGGTTGCGGTTTGTCGCGATGCTAGCCAGTGGAGGGTTAAGTTGAGGTTGGAGAGCCCGCGTATGCGGTCGTCATGTGGTGAGGGTTCTGAGGGGGAAACGACGCCTAGAGGGAGGCGCTCGAGGAAGGAGAGAGCGCTAATGGCACAGTATGTAAAGCCAGCTAAACTTTCATGAGCAGAGAAGCGCGTTAAAGATTTGATCTATGCGTACCATGTGCTTCATGGAATTTTGCTTCGGATATTCCACCATCATATGTCTTCTCATTTGTCAGAAGGTCCCGTAGCTAGGAGGAGGAGAAGACATGCCTCTGACATTCGTATGCAATTTACAAGTTTGTCCACATTGATATCTGGCACATCATCGACAGGTCCTTCGACGGTTCCTCTCAGAATATAGCGGACTCCAGTCCCACAGTATCCAAACCTCGTGTCGTCCCCTCCCTCAACTCGCCCATTCTCTCCCAAAGTTTCCCCAAAGCTCCCATCTGGTCTCTGCATCTTTGTTAGCCATTCTAGACAATCCCGCCTCTTTACCCGCTCCAGGTTATCCCCAAGTAAAACCAGAGTTAGCAGTGCGAAAAACGTAGCGGGCACATTAGCTGGGTCCCATATCTTATTCTCGTCGTTTCTCAACTCGCCGAAGTTTGTAGCGGGGAAGGCTCGAAATCCACCTTCCGGGTGTTGGCAATGGTAGATCCACTGCACGTAGCCTTCCCGTTCTTCGGCGGTTGTGGCTTTTTGCAGATCACCTAGTAGATCTAAGGCGGATATTACAAAGAAGGCGAGGGTCATTCGATTGGAGTCGTTAGAGGTATACGCATCGGGGAGGTAGGTTTTCAGGCAGCGCCTCCAGTAATTGACATGTCGAGCATGGTTCAGAGTGCTCTCATCGCCAGCGACGAGAGGCACAACAGGCGCTGGGGGGTTAGTGGACATTTATTCCCTCGTTTGATCAATCCTGCAGCGGGTATTGGGCGAGCTGGCTGGCTGGCTGGCTGGTCTATTCCTGAAGCGAGGCTTGGTCGCGATGACGGATGACGCTAAGCCGTTGGGCGTCGTGAACGCTTCTCAGCCGCGCAAGACCAGACAGCGGCTGAAAAAAGGGTCTCACACTCCTAAAGTGAATTCCCATGATACATCGACTCTATCCAATCTGCGACGTTGCTGTGCCTTCCTGCCACCGCTCACCATTGAACCCTGCCCGCCGCCTGCGGCTAACGTGTCACGAACAACAATACAGTACTCCGAACCCCCTTCGCTTTCTCGTATTGCTGCTTCGCTTTCCACGCGCTTTTCTCCTCTTTGCTGCTCGAGCAGAGTCTTCCGATACCTTTGATATTTTAGCCAGGAGTTCCTTCGGAAACGAGGTACCCTTGGGGCCATCACAATATGGCTGGCTTTGCAACTTCCTTCTGGTCCAGCGACTATGCGGGCGGTGCGACCGTCCCCTGATAGCTCCACATTTCGTGCGCTGATGAACTACTAGGTCTTGGTGTGCTATTTGGGAAGCTGCAGCAGGGTGTTCAGGAAAACCAGCAGGTACTTACTGTAGCGCGGATGCGCGCTGAGGCCGAGGATCTCTATGGACAAAGCCTGGGTAGCATAACGCCGGCAGCTGATCGCATATCTGGTGGCTTCACAAGAGATGAGGGTGCAAGCGTACGAAAAGTGAGCAGAATTCCGGGAATATTGCTGAGCTCCCCAATGGCTTACTGTTCACAGGCATACGAGGGAGTGCGTGGAGAGATGGAGGAAGCTTCAAAGAATCACCGCAAAATCGCATCAAACATTAGAGAGCTAGTTGTTAACCCATTCAGCCGCTGGTGTGAAGCACACGCGCTTCGAGTCCAAAATTCACAGGATGACTTACAAGCTCGAATCAAGCTGCACGACAAGCAAGCTGATGCTGTTCGGAAGTACAGGTCACAATACTACAATAAATGTCGGTTGGTAGAGGATATTGAAGAGGAGGACAAACTTGCTTTCCAGGATCCACAGAGTGAAGCTGCACAGAGTCCCAAAATCAAGAATATTCCTACGGTCAAGCTGTCGGAGCCCGATGAGATTGAGGAGGAGCCAATTGACATTGGCGATGAGACATATCAACCTGACCAGGTGAAGAAGATACTCACTCACATGTTGGAGAACATAAAAATTGGAGATGCCAAAGTGCCGATTCTAGGCACGTACCAAAATGTTTCCACTGGCGCGGACATCACAGGTTACATTCAGAAGCACATGAATGCCTCCAGTGTCAGCTATGCGGAGAGAATCGGCCAAGACATGGTTAGTAACGGCTTCCTTAGGCTTGTAGGCAATGTAGGCAGCACATTCGCCAACAGCACCAGGATGAACTACCAGTGGCGGCCGAAAGTCTTCCAGATCACTGGTACTCCAGAGAAAAAGAAGCCACTCGAGCGTGTCTCTTCAACCATGTCTTCGGACAGCGTTGACTCCCCTGTCGGAGCTGTTGGAGAGTATCTTGCAGGCTGGAATCCATTGAATAACCCATACCCGAATGAGACCCCGGCTGAGAAGCTACGACGAGAAGCACGTGAAGCAGATGAAAGATACAAGGCCTCGGTGAGAAAACTGGACTCTCTGCGCTGCAATCTGGAAGAGGCCATGGTAGACCACCTGAAATTCATGGAACGGTGCGAGTTGGACCGCCTAAAGGCTATCAAATCAGTGATCCTAGATTTCTCAGGAGCTATCAGTAACGTCATTCCAAGCCTACAGAGCACCGTGGACAACATGATGCTGTTCCAGGAAACCGTTCAGCCCCTCGGAGATCTTAGATATCTTTTAGAGAACTACCGGACTGGACAGTTTGTACCGAGAGTCCAGACGTACGAGAACTATTATAATCAGGTTGATGGTAATAAATATGCGCATCTCAGCATTTCTGTTGGAGTACTAACGGTAATGTAGAGCAAACATTTGGTGTGGACCTTGAGGCCAGGGCCCGGTCTGACAGGAAGCGTGTGCCCATCATTGTAACAACTATCCTCACTTTCCTTGATAATCGTATGTACTACTTGCGATTCACAAAGCTTTCTTAGCCTAATTTTCTTGCAGATTACCCCCATCTCGAGGGCGACGAAGCACGTCGAGGCATCTGGCTGGTTGACGTACCTCTAGCAGCAACGCACCACTTACGAGCCGCCATAGACACCGGTAAAAGCATACCACATGAAGTTTTAGAGAAGTACGAGGTGCCTGTTGTAGCAAGTGTCCTGAAACTTTACCTCCTAGAACTTCCAGGTACGTGAACCTTTTCCCGTGTTCCACTCATCATTTCCGCAGTGCTCCATTGACCACACACTTACACATTCCCAGACTCTCTTGTCTCCTCCCACGTCTACGAAATCGTCAAAACAATCTATAGTACCACGGCTACAGACTCAAGCGAAGACACGCGCATCTCAGTCATCCAGTCCACTCTCGGCCAGCTCCGCCTTGCCAACATCGCCACCCTCGACGCCATCACCACGCACTTTACGCGCCTCATCGAGCTCACTTCGGCAGACGAACCCTTCATCTCCGCACTAGCACAAACCTTCGCACAGTGCATCCTGCGGCCCCGGCAGGAGTCTAGCCTAACGATGAACGAACGCTACGCCTACCGGCTGATCCGCGACCTGTTTGCGCACAAGGACGCCATATTCGGCGAGCTGAAGCGCGCGAGCTCGCTCACGCACTCGGCCTCGGGTGCTGGTCGTCCGCGCGCCATCAGCTCCGACGAGAGCAACCGCAGGGCGCACATGGAGGAGCGCAACCGCGCCATCGCGAGCCGCTCGCGCGCCAGCTCCCCCGCCCCGTCCCCGCGCACCCACAGGCGCGACCGCAGCTCCGGCGGCCCGGAGACCCGTTTCCCCATCTCGACGACGAGCCCTACAGAGCGCCGCGGCCAGGGCCCCACGCGGCATTCGCTCGAGGTGCCGGGCAGTGCTGAGGCGAGCCCCGTCGTGGATGGGCATGCCCCGCCTAAGATAGGTAGTGGGGCGAATGGCAGCGCTGACGATGCGGCGGGTGTGGTGGGTGTGGCGGGCCAGAGGTTCATGCCTAGCGTGCCGAGAAAGCATGCGGCGAGTCTGGGCCGTGGACCTGGAAAGCGAGATAGCGCGGGCAGTTTGCAGGAGGAAGCGAGGCCGATGGGAGTTGAATTGACCGATAGGCCTATGGATGATTAGACAAGAATGTGGTTGTTGAGGGCGGTGCTAGGATGGAAGCTAGGATCGAGAGTGATATGGAGGAGCAATTAACGAGAAAGTGACTCTTAGGGGGTGATGGAGGCTGACTTATGGGGGTTGATGGAACTGCAGAAGGGTAGGCTGAAAAATAACAAGATATTTTGACCAAGAGAAACAGGGTTTGTGTATATCACTATTCGAGCCTCTAGCACTAACCCTGATATGCGGGGGGTCTTTTCTTTCTTGGCAATCATAATGTTTGAGTAGATGAGGGATGAAGCGTGCTAGGAGAATTTGACGGGCTTAATGCTTGTGGACCTTCTTGGTTGATTTTGAAGTAAGTTTGAGAAGGCGGAAAGGGGATGCCATAGCCATGACTGTGGCTTCTTTATTTGGATCTGGAATCCGAGGGATCGTACATCTTCATTTATTGCAGAAAGGATATATCGCTCAATTTGTGGGGCTTGCATATATGTAATGGAATCATGAGTCTCGAAAATTAACCTGCTTCCAATGGCTAGCTAGACTACTCTGTGAACTCGCCGGCACTCCACTGGAAAATTCGCTGACCTGCTTTCAAGCCACGAGACATTCCTCGCCGTCGCTGAAGTGAGGGACAGCGGTACTCCCCTCTTATCAGCCCCAGCATCATCTATATTGCTTGGCGAGTGTTCGTATCATGATGTAACTTGTTCCAATTGAAAGGGCATAATATTGATGACGGGACTGTTTTGCTTAACAGCTAGCAAGTGAGACCTTATGAGTTCTTCGGGTTTTCCAGAGCGGTTTTCCACTGTAAATCATTAGGGTTGTCAGTGGGTAGGTTTTCGTATGAACGTGTTTAGAGACGTGCTCTGGGGTACCAGAGAAGTTAGAAGGAGAGGCGTTGACGTACGATATCAGCTGCGAGCAGGTCTATGGTTGCTGTGAAGTGCAGGCGAAACCCTTTAAGAGATCAGTAGCTGTTCAAGAATAGAAATTGTAAGTGTGAGTGAAGAAGTGTTGTGTAGTTCTTCCGATTCACTTACCCAAGCATCATTCGGCTCACTAGACTGGACTGAAGTGTATGAGAAACCCTTTTAAGATCAGTAGATATCCGAAGCTAGCAGTCTTTGCGGCAGGTGAGGACGTAACTTACGTACACCCTTCCTAACTACTTACCCAAGAACGTCCTTGACTCGGACACCTACACCTAAAACCAGTCGACTTCTTACCAATAACCGCCCTTTACGTCAAAGCCGCCTGATTATAATAATTCCAGCGCACACTCCATCTTTTACTTGCCATGATTGAGTCTGTATGCGGCATATTTTGCTCCGTCCCATTAAGGAACTCCTCCTAAAAACTACTTCAATCATCAACATACGGCCTGCAATATCGGACGGCGAGACGCTTGACCTGTTCAATGCATACGAATCCTTTATCAAAGCATACCAGCGCATTTCCAGACTCGAATAAGCCGGGTAGAAACATGACCCAAGTTTGGGCAGACGCAAAATTGCGGGATTCGGCGTCAGTGGGAGGTTTTGAATTGTATTCAAGGCGTTGTAAACGTCCAAGGGCGAGAAGACGGTCGGCGAGGGCGTGGTCTGTGACCTGGATGCATACTATCGTTTTGTGCGAGGCGTAGCGGCCATAGGACACTATTTTTTAGTTGACAAAGGTGGATTGGGCACGGTATCCATCGTTGAGTTGGAGAATATTTTGCGCTGGAAGGCTCAGCAGCGCATAAATGGTTCAAGCGATGGGCGGTGGCGATACATAGCGATAGTGATGAATATTCGTAGTAGCGAACGTGAAAAGAAGTTGAGAGTGAATGAGCAGTAATTGAGATCTAGATGATATGCAAACGAATAGGAAAGAACAAGTGTGACAACAGTGACAATGGAAGAGATAGCACGACTCTCTTTCACGAAGAGACATCTGAACTTACGATCTCAGTGCCTCCTCTAGAAATCCATATTCAGTCCCATATCCCACACTTACTCGCCCAAGTTTCTCCTCATTGTTCGTTAGTTCGGCTACGAACCCCCATTAGATTGCTCGATCACGACCTTGATGGATCTTAGAACTAAGCCCACTTCGAAGGGGTATGAAAACTTCGACGGAGATATCATGTTCTAAAGCTGTGCGGACGAAAAATCCTTGCTTGGTTACAAAATGCTTTCCGAGTTTTCGACATTTCGACTCCCCAATCCAGACTCTTTGAGCGAGCTGGCTGACATCAATGACCATGGACGCCAGATCGTCGTACTTTACCTATCAAAGTTCTTCACAAATGATATGAGTTTCGATGTTCTCGTTAAGGATGCCAGCAACATCGCAAGGTTGACGAGAAATGTGTACGGAACGCGGCCTCACGAGGGAAAGAGCTTTTGCACACCGTGCTCGAATCAAGATGAACACGACCTGTTCGAGGGTGAGCCGTCTAATGTGCTAGACTATGTTTCGAGGAGTGAACTGGGCGGAGCAAGGCACAAATACCACTTTGAGACAGCAGTGGTGGCATAGTCAAGGGTTGAAGTAGAGGAGACTAATGATGTTGAGATGGATGATTGGATTGGGGTTGATGGTACCTAGGAGAAGGATGAGAAGAACGAAAAGAACGAAAAGAACATCACTGTACTGGTGGAGTGGGAATTATGAGCGTTTTCTAATCATGTCCCAGTCAAGTCAGGATGGAAACCCATCAGAAGTGTGCTGGCTGTATTACCTGTGTAAGGGAGGGAAATCAAAATAAATAAATTGCCACTGTTCAGGGAGCTCGGACAGGATGTGCGGTAGTCAACTAGTCCAAAGGGACAAATACGTGGGCAAATAGAAGGTAGGAGACGTGTAGTCGTGAGACTTGAGGCGTGAAGACATGTACTTATCGAGGGTTTAATGGGTCTAAATAACGGATATACGAGTGTTATCAATATCATGAGCAAGGCCTTGATGGTTAATTAGGGGCTGGACGGGCCTTGGAGGGGCAGGCTGGATTTGGCAAGCTGAACCCTGTGGGAAGGCCCGTGCGCTACAGGTTTCCGGTGAGGAATGATGTAGATAGCCTGCCAGCCATAGCAAAATGGGGCTGAGAGAGACTTCTCGGACGACTTAATGGTCGAATTGAGCCTCCCTTCCGCCTTCGCTTCCCTCGCAAGATACCTAAAGTGTGCGACTCCTTCACAGCATTCCACTCATCATATTTTTAGCTATTCGCAGACCCTTTACTGGTTCTCAGCGCAATCACCCGTCTTGGCGCGTGTGCTGAGCAGGGCTTGGCTTAATAGTTGGAAGCTTGATTTCGTTGATTAACCTGTTCACCACCCCTCTAAATCCGCATGTCCTAACGTAATCTGTTGTATATTACGTACCCCTCTCACCATCCGAACTTACAGCTGAGCAAACCGATCCGAACAATGGCAGAAGAGAAAACAAACGGCCATAATTTGCAAAATGGGCATGCACCTGACCAGCCACAGCAGAATGGAGAGAAGGATGACGCTCCGCCGCCCTCGGAAAAGCAGCGGAAGCAGAAATCAGATTCCGACAAAGAGAAACAACTAGCTGGCGGTTTCGATGCCACTCCTCTCCCACAGACACCTCCTGGATACACCATTAAGATAACCTTTCACCGCGCGACCAACCTCCCCATGGCCGATATCAATACGCTCTCCTCCGATCCCTTCATCGTTGCTCAAATCTACACAGACTTACCTTCAAGACACAAGGAAGATCCGGGTCTTCAGATGCGAACTAGGACGATACGGAGGAAAACTGACCCGGTGTGGAATTCTAAATGGATAGTTGCCAACATACCAGCCTCCGGGTTCAAGCTGAAGGCGCGGGTATACGACGAGGATCCTGTTGATCACGACGACCGCCTCGGCAATGCTCACATCAACATTAGACGGATAAGTGAGAGTTGGACTGGAATAAAGGATCAAGCGTTTCCCATTAAAAAGCGGATGGGGAGTAAAAGGGCGTATTTTATACGTGCAGTTGCTGCCTGCTTTAACCGGGCAAAGCATATGAATGGGCATCTATACATGAGCGTAGAAATCCTTGGTAGGTCAGAAGGCGAAGGGGGCCGGACATATACAATTGGACCCGATTGGTGCACGAGGCATTACTCACCCTTACTTGGCCGAATAGTAGGCAAAAAAGAGCCCGGCGAGAATGATGATGGCAAGAAGAAGAAAGTCGAGCGTTACAAGTATGTGCCATCCATATACAAGCATCCTAACTCTAACAATGTACTTACAGCTTCCAAGCAAATCAATTTCAGCTCCGTGGTCCGGTACCTCCCAAGCTCTACCACCGCTACGTCGAATTCAGGCCTTTTGTGAAATCTATGTTCACCAGAAAAGGCATCCGCGGCGTCCTCCTCCACAAAGCGCTACATCACCAGCACGCACGCGTTTACAACTTTGACAGTACGACGGAATACGAGGTCTTTGAATCGCCTTGTCAAGATATGACGATGAAATTCCTCGACCTAGTTCACTATGATCGAGGTGGTCGGATCTTCACTTATGTTCTCACTCTTGACTCGCTCTTCCGCTTCACTGAAACCGGCAAGGAGTTCGGCGTCGACATGCTATCTAAGCACACTATGCACAGCGACGTGTCCATTTACATCGCCTTCAGCGGTGAGTTCTTTATCCGGCGCCTCGAGCACCCGCACCGCGCACCTCCGGAGGAAGGAGGCAAAAACGCTTCGCACCCGCCCGACGACATCAGCGCTGGGCCACCCGAAGACGACCCACCCAAGGATCCAGCCTACTACGAGCTCGTCATCGACAACGATAGTGGGACCTACCGGCCCAATGCGTCCCTCCTCCCACAGTTAAAATCATTCTTCGAATCCAATTTCCCTGGCCTGCACATCAAGACGCTAGACTGTCAAGGCGACGCAGAGTTAATGAATCAGATGAAGCAAGAGCAGCGCGACAAGAAGAAGGCCGAGGGCGACCACATCATCTATACCCAGCTCTCACGCCCGGGCAGCAGCTTGAGCAGCAGCGACGAGGAGGCTCTAGACGAGCTAGAAGCTGAAGTTGAGCCGAGAGATACCAGGCTCATCCCGAATCTGAAGCGTGAGGCGGCTGCCAAGAAAAAAGCGAAGAAGGCCCATTTGAAGAAGTATAAGCCGGGGAATAATCGCGATGCATGGAAGGAGAAGGCTGGGGAGGGAGCTGGTGATGGAGCTAGGGATGCTCCGCAGGCAGAACAGCAATGAGGTTGAGCTTTGATCTTTTTGATTCGCGCCTTTTCTTTATCCCGAATTTAATGGCTTAATCGTACTCTACACTGACGGCTTGCTAGACGCGGTGGTGGAGGGATTTTTGGGAGACATTCTCTTAATACCCGCGCGTTTCTTTTCATGTCCTATTTATTTCCGGCTTAGTTGGGCTGAGGTGCGGTCCGTGTTGGAGCAAGTTGCCTCGCGGCAAACTTTATTATATTGTTGGGTGTCGAAACTGGTCTCTTGGGAAATTCAGGCTAGCATATCTAAATAGCGTTGTACATGAAGTAATCTGGCATATCGGCAGAGAATATGAAGTGTACGATTAATCTGAAAAGGACCCTCAAGGTGGTTTTCGTACCATAGGTTGAATTGGGTGGATGCGTTGAAGATACGTGATCTTAAAGTTACTCGTGAGTAGACGCCATGTCTGAAGGCACTTTACCCTTCTCGTGGGGAATGAACGCCACCACCAAATCTACTATCTCCAGCAACCAAAAAGAAGTATCGCTATGAACATGTTCAATCAGTAAATTCTCTATCAAGAGCTGTAGTCTGAGTAGCCGGGGCTCCTTAAAAACGGCTACGCAGTAGAAAGAGAAAGTCTTAGTGTTAGACACCCTGCACGAGACAAGTTTGCCACAGTCTGATAATATATATGATTTCTGCCTTTGCACCCATTCTGCTACCTCGTTTGCGCACTTCTCACTGATTGCTTCAATTGGCACATCCGGAAATAGACATCAACTGACTCGGGCACAAGACTTCTTCAAAGAGAATCTTCTAGGTGTTGACGTTGCCTGCACGAGGAACAAGTCTTTAGTCACGTCTCGGTAAACGGTCGAAATTTCAAACTTTTCTCCAGCCCGGGCGGATAAGATCAATTACCCAATGGGGATGACCACGTACGGTCAAAGCCTCAGTATGCGCCATTTTAGGACTTTACCCCGCATCGAAAGGGTTAGTGCCGCTATTTTCCAGACCCATTTACCTAAGTGGCTAGGAGAAGGAGTTGTTGCCTTTGAAAATGGGGACCGGGTCCCGTAGATGGGAACTTGGTGCTGGGGTTGAGGCTTAGGCCAAGGCAGAAGCCTGAAAAGAGATAGCGCGACGTTGGATTTTTGGATTTTCCGTAAGGCTGCAACCTTCTGCCTTCCAGCCTGCGACGTTTGGTGGACGATGATGAAGTTCAACGAATTTATTTTCTAATACAGAGACATTTATACTGACACTGGCCGTAAAATACAATCCAGCTATCAGAATCAATTGTAGGCATCATGTGCTCGAAACCCAATCAACTTCAACCATATTTTGAACTATCCGTCTCAGCCTGTGGGAACCCCCCACTTGCAGCCTGGTGATAGCAATGAATTAGGCGCCAACGCCCTGCACTGAGTCACTTCTTCACGCTAACGTCACGAATATAACCTAGCCCTTGGCCTCTAACCTTCTTTCCCTCCTCACTGGATTCAACAACCATGGTTCCACCTCGACACAATTGCGCACTCTGCCACTCTCGGAAGCCCGAGGATGACTTTCCTCTCACAACCTCTGGTACTCGGGCTCCTGCTACGTGCACGGGGTGTCTAGAGAAAAGCCTATCTAGCCCGGCGGAATGGGCGCTTCTTTCCTTGCAACCACCCGGACAGACTGTAGTCGAGCCAACAGACAGCCTTGGGGCCGACCTTCCGTCTACTACGCCGCCCATAGCAGCCACAATGGGTACACTTACCGAAGTCGAGCCTTCAGTCAACACAGCAGCCCGCAAACGCAAGCGTCGAAGGGCAGCTGGCTCATGGCCGTACAAAGTTCGCAAGCGTGCGAAGGCTGTGCCTAAACCTCCACCGGAACCACATGGTCCAATCACCTGCCGCATTTGCATCGAGGAGAAGCCAGTTTCCGCATTCGTCGAGACCGCTACCAATCTCCCCTTTGATTGCCAGAAGCATCTGAGTTATAACCCAGACAACAGCAAGACAAACGATGCCGTTTGTAAATCTTGCATTGGCTCATCGCTATCCGCAGGGCTAGACACTATAGGAGCCGAACGCCTTGGGTGCCTAGAGCCAGGTTGCAAGGCCGGCCCGTGGGACTATAGTTACCTTGCCCTCTATCTCCCAGCGGACGCGCTTGAGCAGTACCACGAGCAGATGTTTGCTGCGTTCATGGCTGGGAAGACTACGTTGCAATGCCTGAACACCGAGTGCGGCTCTATTGGATTGCTAGAGCAAAATGTGGCCGGCTTTCCCAACATCGTCTGCTCCGAATGCAAGCACCGCAGCTGCGCCTTGTGCGGAGTAGAATGGCACGAGGGTTTGTCATGCCAACTGTATCGCGAAAAAAACCAGAAGAAGTTCATCACGTCTGAAGAAAAGGCCACGCTCCGGATGCTGGCCAAGGAGCTCGCCAAGCGGTGCCCGAGGTGTCAAATAGCCGTCGAGAAGACTGGGGGCTGTGATTCAATGTATTGTAAGTCTACGTTGTTGAAACAAATGCTATATAATAGCATAGCATGTCCTTGTAACTCTAAGACGGAGCTTACAGCACGCTTTCGGCTTCGCGCTGGTTGATTGCTATAAATAAGCATTTTTCACTTGAAAAAACGCTGACCCAGTATTGGCACAGGCATTCACTGCAATCTAAACTTCTCATGGTCCAACGCCGAGCCGGTTCACTCAGTTAGATCGAAGAAGGCTATGCGGAAGCCTCTACCTAGCTATTCGCGAGAGACCTGCGAAGCTGATTCACTTGCTAATCAGCCCTCACAAGCTGGAGCTTCCTAAGCATTCTCTAGATTTAGATAGTCTCAAGTCGATCCTTTAAGGAAGGGGTCAGGCAGTACAAGGGGGTAACATGAATGGGTCAGACGCCCCCCCTGCTAGTACAGTAAACAAAATAACCTGGTCCCGCTATGTCACTTTGGGCTTGCTTGTTTCTTGACCTGTACTAGCAGGGGGGCGTCTGACGCATTGATGTTACCCTCATGTAGACTCTTTTTAGGATGACTCATGACATTACCCCCCCTATGACTTGTTCGGAGGTTATAGGGGCCGAACAGGTGACGAGGGTATGGTGGGTGGCTTTGCCTGGGTCATTGTGACGATGTGATGTTCATATTTCCGTGGTCTTACAGGCTTAGGCCAATATTTCTGGTTCAATGATGGCGTTGGTCTATATTGACATTCATCAATAGCTTCTACATACTCTAGAATACCGAATCAATCAATTGACATCCTTCTCTCGGTTTGATTAAGATGATTTTGTTGAACCCCAGAAAAGGATTTTGTGGAGCCCCGCATCTAAAAGGTACCCCTGAACCACTTCATACTCATTCACCTACTTTCATTTCCTTCACTTCCTTCACTTAAAGCACCCCCGGTAGACTTTATCATAGGAGCTAGTCTCTTATGTAATCTCGCCCGCTCTGTAGTCATAATTTTTCCTCTCTTCCTTCTTCCTCAGCTTTCTCGCAAATAGCGCCCGACTGCACGCGTGGTTCCCGGTATCTCGGGGTAAACCCGATTGAACTCAATAACTCTCAAAATATCCTATTTGAAAGTCTTTCTTCTGACGACTGCAGACATCTTCATTGATCCGTCTACTTCCGCTCAACCAGTCGAACAACGTTAATCCGGAATCAAGCCGATCAAAGCGATACACGACTCATTCTGGAACAAGGACGACTCGTTCCGGAACGAGGCAGAAATGCTCCAGAATATCGAGTGTACCGGTGTCAGTCGGAACATGCTCTACTCAAGTCAACGTCAATGAACATGCCTCTCTACAGATTCGCAGAAGTATTGTTTGCACATCTTCCAGGTGCATATGCTCCCACTGGACACCGGCTGTGTTACCGAACCGCAACGATCAGGAACCTTTCCTCGTACTGTTCTATCGAATTTACTAATCGTATAAAGCCAATGAATATATTACAAAACTGTCTGGGGGAAGGAGCCGACGATCCGAATATTACAAAAGACATGCTTTACGATCTAAAAGAACTGAGAAAGGCATTTTTAGCACGCTATACCTGTAGCAACTGCGGAGCTGGGAAAACATCTAGCAGCTAGTTTAAAGATCCGGATGATCGAGTGAAGCATATCTGCACTCGATGCTACGTTCAAGGAAGGAGCTCAGACTACACCTGCAATCGGTGTGGAGCGGAGACCAGTAATGGGATGGTTCCGAGACCCAGCCGATGGAGATTAATATATCTATAGTAGATACTATAACATCTATAAATTATCTGGACGGGTGTGCAGCAAATGTGGCTTTGGACAGTCTCTTTGCAACCAATGGAAACTGAATCTCTAAGATGAAACTAAGCTTATGTGTTTTTATTGTGAGGCAAAAGACAATTGGGAAGTTTATACCTACGCCAACTGCGCGTTAAAAGATTCCATGCATTGATTCTTTAAAGCGGGTTTAGCTAGTGCAGCAGCTTCGCTTTGCTTGGTGTGGGTGAAAATATGACTACCAAGTTAATGTAGCGTGACGATTTTAGGGTGCTTATAATTGCAGGTACTTAATAAGAAATAGATAATGTTGGCCGGAATTTGAGGCTATATGCTGTCCTAATTGGCGCTACCATAAGGACTGGTCTTCAGGGTTGGGTAAAATCCAAACGATCGTTATCGATACGATACGCGAGATCGTATCATATCATATCAATACGGTGGTCGGTGCCCAAAGTTTTTGCACCTTCCTAATTAGGAAGTTATGCGACTGCGCACGCACAATCACGGGTGCGCAGCTATCAGCCTATCCCACGTGAATTTAGTCACGATCTCGCTACAAGGGCGTAATTTTTAGCACTGCTACGTAAGCTGCAATACTGCCCTATATCCATAGTCGATTTTTGATCGCCAGCGACGCCGCTTTTTCAACACCTGTTAAGCCCTATGCGTAGAGCCTGTTGAGCGCTTTCTGCTTGTACTAGAATGGCAAGAATCGGCCGTGGGTTAATGGAGTTATTCGCGTTTTAAGTTGCGCGCCGCCATTGTATAAGCACCCCAAATGTCATAGCACTGTTTCCTACTGTTGGCTGGCCCACCACTAGCGCCTTGGCGGCTGGCCCTACTCTTTGTACACAATACCCCCTTTTACCCTTCTTCTCTTCTTTATAGCACAACGTAGTTATTCAGTCTACTTCATTGCAGTACTGTAACAGTTTGTGCTATTATTAATTGCGCCCTATCGCGATTACTGATTCCCTATATCCCAGTTATCTCTGCCCTAGAGCAATTATAACCTACACGTAACGCGTCTACACGCTATAACCCACTACAGTCCTAAAACAATCCTTAGTTTTTTCCTAGCGCTAAAGATTACCTAAATAGGCAATATTAATAATGCTGAAATAGCCAAAACCTAAAACCCCTATAAAGTTTTTACAGACTTCTTTATATAGATATACTCTAATATCGCATAGATAATCCGCCGCTCCCTACTATACCCTAAAACCTTTAAAGCTAATAAAGTTTACTATACCCTTATTAACTATACTAATAAGTTCCTCAGTAATATTAAAGTAGGACTATAGTTTATATATAATATAAACACCGCTAATAAGAAAGCTAATAAAAGCCTTAATGCCCTTATTGCCTCCCAGACAGAAACTATTACTGCTCTTAAACAATTAACCCCTATAACAACGGTAGTAACCTAGTAGAAAAAACGGATATCTAAAGACCCGCTAATATTTAGCGGAAAAGGCACCCTACTAAAATAATAAGCCAATTTTAAGACCTAGTATATTAAGATTAAAGGAGTCTTTAACCATAACTAGGACTACTTTAATACAGTCTAATCCCAGATCCTTTACATCTTAGATATACTAGAGGGCAAGGCCTATAAGTTTATTAAGTAGGGCCTAGAGCTTATATATAAGAACCTAAATAATATGTTTATATGGAAATGGCCTTCTAAAGAAGATATACTTAAAGAGCTTACTGCCTACTATAAAGTCCTTAATTGTCACGGAGCGAGCACAAGCGATGGTAATATATAGCAAAGTAGATATTATTAAGCTATGTACATAAACTGCGTAATAAAGTCAAGACGTTGCGTAAGGAGAGAAGGTAAGGAAACGGGGAGAAAG
>Ga0307507_10002083_pt1 | contig 43244 bp, 8 predicted proteins | sample 7_EM_MG_FD_207223 | JGI IMG/M metagenome (GOLD analysis project Ga0307507, IMG submission 207223) | Populus trichocarpa ectomycorrhiza microbial communities from riparian zone in the Pacific Northwest, United States - 7_EM | ecosystem: Host-associated > Plants > Roots > Unclassified | place... | reverse complement strand
CTACGCACGTTCCCCTACAACCCCTATTTATACCCGTACCTGGCACACGAAGACTCTTCTTCTTCATCCAATGTCTTTGTATCAACCACGCATAGTTACGTGTACGTAGCCTTCTCAATTACTACCTTGTTTAGTGCATTGTATCCCGGCTCGTGCCTACTCCGTGACAATGGAGGGCTATAGCTAAGGGTGTTTTCTTTATCTGGCTTAATCTTAATCTTGTGGTTATACAGTTAATAAGGCGGGAGTATATTAGATACTGCCTTAAAAAATATGTCCTTAAATTCCTAGTATTAATAGAGTAGTTTCTGTTCTACTAGCTTCTTATCTATAAGCTTACTTTCCCTATTAAGCTAGTTATAGGCTAGGGCTTCCTTGTCTTTAATTATCTGGTTAATTTTGTATAAGCTAGTTATAAAGGTAACGGTATTAAGCCGTTTTAAGTTCTGGTAGAACTCTATGGCGCTAATATAGTAGATATTAACTGGTGGGAGGTTTACGGGTTTCTTTATAGATATTTTATGGACCATATTTTGCGGTTAAGGGCTTATGGCCCTCCTTAGCTCCTATTCCATCTTCTATGAATTATCTTTCTGGTCTATTTATTTAGTATAGCATCTAATATTTCTTGCTATTCTTTATAGCTATATAGGACCTAGTCTATCTAGCTTATTACTAGCTTCCTAGGTCCCTAGTGTTAGTGGCACAATATTAGTGGTTTAGGAGTGTCGTAGTATATAGATCTATTGCGGATTAAACTATCCGTCTTTCTTAAATACCTGGTCCCTATATATAGCATTAGCCTAATAAATGGTGTCTATCTGTAGCCGTATAAGGTTTTCTATTATAATGCCGATTTCCTTTATAAAAGATGGTATTAGGGGTAGGGTTTTGGGCTAGATAAGCTGTCTACTCTGTACTTTAAGCTATAAGCCTAAATAGGCTAGCCATTTTCTTCTTAAGATTATATTGTGGCTTCCTAAGTCTATAATAAGAAAGGGAATATTATACTATTTTTGTCTGTTAACGCGGAGGTGTATCCGCAAGATAGTTATAATAGGTGGCCCTATCTATCCATTGTACCCATAAATAGGAATTAGTTTAGGTAGTTCTTTAAAGCGTATATTTAAAAGGTTAGCTAGCTTTATAGCATATTAGGTATTTAATAAGGCAAAGGTATTTGCTCTAGAGTTAGCTAAAGCAGAGGTTAAAACTTAATATCTATTACGGAATAAAGTATAAGGGATAGTGTAGCTTCTTCCACTAACTAGCCAACCTAGATTAATATGCGATATATTAATCCCTTTTAACCCTAGAGAGGAGTCTTTCTCTAGGGTTCCTCTTTTTCCAACTCTACCTCTACGCTGTATTTTTAGATTAGTAGAACCTTATCCTTTTTTGCATTTATTAGGTATTTAGCTGCATAGTAGCCCTTTTAACCGTATATAAAGCAAGCTTTTTAGTCGCTAAGGGCCTATATACGGGGGTTTCTATATATAGGCTGAGCATTTAATGGACCTATAGCAGGACTAGCTGTACAACTAGCTGCTAAATTAGTGGCGGGCTATACGGCTAGTACTATAGGGGCTATAGATCTTTTTAGGGCGCTGCGGCCCGTTTTTATAGTACTTATATTCTAGTTAGTAAAGCTTCTAGTTTTATACCGCTTGGTATATACCTTAATTTAATAGAGGCCCTAGTTAATAGCTAGGCATTAGTCTATAAGTTCCTTTAGCATCTATATAGTAGTATAAACTAGCAGTATAGCGCGTTATAGGTCTAGGGTAAGCTTATTAAAGAGGTCTAGTATTAGATCTTCCTAGGGGATTTAAGCCTATTTAGCTAGGTATAGAAAGCGGGTCTAGAAAACTAAGAAGGTCTCTATTGTTTTTATATTTAGGCTTTTATATTTAAGCTAGGCGTTTTATACTTTAAAGGGGTCCTTATAGATAGAAGATAGGTAGTTAACTATCTCTTCTTCCAAGAGGAAGGGGTCTACTAAGTCCTAGGCATATTGCGGACATAGATATATCTGTGTATTACCGCCAGTACGGCTAAAGATATATACTATTTTAGCTTAGGTATTAGGAAAGTAGTCCACATTAACTTTAGGTTTGTCCTGTAATTAAAGTTTCCAGTTATTAAATATAGGGTCGGTTTTATTAGTAAGTAATAATGTCAGATAATCTGTATTCTCTAAAGGCGTGGGTTACGTGCACGAGTCACGTGCACGAAGACACGTCACTGAAGACACGTCAGATCAAGGTCAAAAAGACACGATACCAGATCATTAATCTATCAACCCATTTTTCATCAATGAACTCATCTATTTGAACTTCGTGACAGTTATAAGCCTAGTCTGCCGACTCAAGAAGCTATTTAGCTATTACTTAATCATTTAAAGAAATTCTACCTTATCGTTAGACTCTGACACCTCATTATCAAGGACGCAGACTCTAATAGAAATCCTACCTTAAGTGTCACAGGACGATTCTAACACGAACCTTCTATGAGATTCCACGAGATTCTATAAGATTCTATATTAATTGTTACAGGATGACCCTGATAATAAGGACGATCCTAATAATAAGGACGATCCTAATAACAAAATACTATTACAATTTCTCCTTTGCTTATTAGTAAAATGATTCTACTAACGTTGAGTTTGTTAACCATAATTATTCTTAATAAACTTGAAGACTGGGAGTAATGGATCTGGCAACTATAAGCCCTAGTAGATAAATAAATTTGGGCCCACGTTAACCTAAATAATGCAGCACCTTAACGAGCTCTACTACAAGAACTAGCCTATCCAGAAGTTACTGATTTTAATAAGAATGCAACCTTATATGCACAGCTCTTAACGAATTAATAGAAAGCGTATAAGAATAGTAGACGATACTACGACCAGGATATAAAGTACTTCCTAAAATAGGAAGAGTATCTGCAATAGATACGCACCTAGATTACATCCACAGTATTAATTCAGAAGAAGCTACTACTTAACCCTTCCCTTACAGTTAAGGAATGGCTGATTTGGTTAAAAGAAGACACTAAGCCTTTAAAGAACTTTATAATAAGGAAGGTACAGCTGCAGTACACAGAATTACTTAAAGGGCTTAAGCAGACAAAGGTTACCCAGTGGCTTAACCGATGGGAGCATGCGATAAAGATGGCAGAGAAGCATGATTTTTTATAGATAACTAATGGGATCTGGCTAATAGACCTTATAAATGCAATATAACCTATAAGCGAAACCTATTTTGTTCTATACACAAAGCAGGCAAATGATACCGAAAAGGCTCCCTTATTAGAATACTGTAAAGTAGTAATAGATCTATAAGAAGCATTCCAAACCCTTTTTAAAGCCGTACCTATGACGGCAAGAGGGAGTGCATTTAATGTAGACTTTATAGAAGAGCCTAAAGAGGGTATCTCTATTACTGCTAAAGTCTAAAAAGGAAAAGGGAACAGCTTATCTCGTAGCCAAAAAAGGGCAGGTATAAATTTAACTAAAGAGACGTCTTCTAAAAGGTTAAAGAACCTTAAATGCCTAGCATGCAATATAAGGGGATATACCCTTCCTAACTGTTGGTATCTATTTAAGAGCAAAAGGCCTAAGGGATTTAAAGCCGTAGGTACACATATAAAAAGGGTGCTTATAAAGGTAGAGCAAGATAAGGATCTAGCTGCCTAAGTAGAATAACTTAAGCTTAAGAAATCAAAGGTTAATAAAGCTTAACAACAATAGGAGACAGTTAAGATTAAGGGAGAAGCTAATACAATATTTCTAGAATTGTATTACACTGGTTAACTCCATCTATTAAAGCTATTAACTATTCTTAACTTAAGAACCACTTTTTATATCTTTAATAACCTCTCTTATTTTTATAATTTTAGGAAAGCTCTAAGATACGAATATGTTATTGCCGGCAGCTTAGAAGTGCCTATACTAGGTTACAGCAATATTACTATCTAGGTCACAAAACTAGACAAAAGTAAGGGAATTCTACGTCTTAAGGACGTTGCCTTTTGTATAGACTTTAATACAAATCTAGTGTTGTTCCGTCTACTTCAAAAACGAGGATTCTACTAGGATAATAAAGGAGACAATAATCTGCTAGTTTAGAAGGACGACACAATCCTATATTAAATGAAAGAACGTCATGGATAATAGACTATCAAATACGTCCAACTAGGAAGTCTATTAGCATTTAATACAAGCCGACTGCTACGCCGCTAACGGAAGTACAGAGCATCGTCAAGAGACGCTTGTTTAGATTTAAAAGGTAATGCGCATCTATAGTATCTGCGTCTAGGTTATCTAGGACCTATAAGCCTTTATTATCTAGGTCTTAACGCCCTAGGAGTTAAGCTTTAAGGCCCTAAGACAACAGAATGTTAATACTACAGTCTCGCTAAAATCAAGCATTAGGTCTCAAGAAGGTTCTTAAAATAGAAAATTAATAAACCCTATCTTAACCTCTATATTGACTGGACTAACCTCAAGGAAGCGCATACCGGATTTATATAAGTTATGCTTATCTACGACACCTTCTTAGGAAGATCCTTCCTATATTTTATAACAACGCATAGCGAGGAAAAGGAGACACTATAAGTGCTTAAAGATTTCATCTAATGGATTCGTCTGAGGTATAACCTTAAAGTTAATACTATTAGATCAGACAACGAGCTAGAAAGAAGAAGAACCCTTAAATAGCTATAGATGCAAGGGATTACATTTAAGCCTTTGGCGCCATATACTTAAGCTTAAAACGGTACCGCCAAACGCTTAGGGGGTGTGATTATTAAGAGAGCACAAGTAATAAGAATTGCTGCCAATCTACCACATAACCTATAGAACAAGATAGTCAACTATATAGTCTACCTTTGAGATTGAACGCCATGGGAAAGCAATAATTAGAAATCGCTATATAAGAGGTTCTATACCTTCCTAGCTAATAGGTTAAGAAAGCCGCAACTAGCGCACCTAAAAGCCTATGGCTGTAGGGTGTACGCGATAACGTCAGATGCCCAGTTAAAGAAAAAAAGGCTAAGCAAGCTAGATCCGCAAGCCTATATTAGCTACCTTATTGGCTATAACTCTACCAATATCTATAGGATCTGGATCCTATATAAAGGTATTATTATCTCTACTAGGGACGTCATCTTTAATAAAAAGACGTTCTTTAACAGCAAGCAAACAGACATCTTAAAGGACCTACACGCTGAATTAGACACGCTAATTGAGAAGATTTAACTCCCTAATACCCTAACTAAGAATAAGGTCCTTCTGGAAAATAATAAAGAAATATTTAAACTGTTAATTTAAGAGGAAGACAACGACAACGTTAATAAGCCAATTTAAACCTTTAATAAGTTAGCAGATCTCGAGCTTGCAAGAGCTCTCAAAGATGCATACTATACACTACCTTTAATAGAAGAAGACGAAGAATCTCTATATGCCTTTCACGTTAAGTATCCTATAAAGTCAGGTGTACAAGGTACTAATTAAGACGTCGCTTATTAAGCAGGAGATGTATTTAATACTTAGGGGGTATCCAACAACTTAGTTAAAGACTTGTTTAAGGAAGCTAGCAATAATAGGTTTAAAGACTTTGTTGCCAAAAGGATTACGTTAGCCTATTACGGCGCCTTCTTAGCAGGAAGGAAGTTCAACCTTAATAGTTAACTTAACGATAGCAAGCTGAAATCAGGCAGAACACGCGATATTAGATTATATAGGAAGAACCTACCTCCGCCACCTTAGTTAATCTGGGACCTTAATACACATCCTCTTTAAGATCAGTTCTAAGAGGCTTAATAAGCCTATCTCCAATCTCATTATCAAATGAGGTCGTTTTAAGAAATAGAAAAGAAGTATGCAAAGGGACAGCAGATCCTTAGCTTAATATAGGTGTTTGTCTACAAGACAGACAAGCACGGATTTCTCTAAAAATGCAAGGCACGCTTAGTAGTATGCGGAAATTAATAGGCCCCAGGAGACCTACCTATGAGAGCTACTATATTAGCTAGTATAACCTTCCAAACCCTTATAGTAATCACCGCAAAATTCGACCTAGAGATGACACAGATAGATGCAATTAATGCGTTTGTCCATTGTGATCTCGACAAGGTTGTCTATATAAAGCTACCGCCAGGGTTCAACAAAGGAAAGAAAGACAAAGTACTGCACTTAAGAAAAGCCTTATACGGACTATAACGATCACCACTATTATAGCAGAAGAATCTTATGAGCTCGTTAAATAAATTGGGCTTTAAAGAGGTACCTTAGGAGCCGTGTGTTATGCTAAAAGGTGGAATAGTCGTCTTCTTCTATATTAACGATATTGTCTTCTGCTACTAAAAGACAGATAAGAAGAAAGCTCAAGAAGCAATTAAGGAGCTATGCAAGGAATACTAGATAAGTATCCTTAGCGAGCTAAAATGGTTTCTAGGAATCTATATGCTACGTAATCGTAGCTAGAGGCTTATCCTAGGAAGCCTATATTAAGAAGATAGCTAATTAGTATAAGATAGATCTCATAGGGCGTCTTCCGGACACTCCTATGGTAGAATCTAAACTCCTCCCTACCGATTACCAATTGATCCGTCCGACGCTTCCGTCCCCTAATACAGACCTACTAGTCCGTCCTATGTCCCTACTAAGAGAAGCAGCTTCTATGATGCTATATTAGAGAAAAATGGGTTTAATACTTTATATAGCCACTATAACGCGTCCGGATATTGCTTTTGCAGTATCACGGCTGGTAAGGTTTAATTAGAACCTAAGCTAAGAGCACTATTAAGCGGTAGACAGAGTAATCCAGTACCTATATAGCATAAGGAGCAGAGCAATCTACTATAGAGGAGACAAGGAAGGAACGAACGGTAGAGGGAGAGACAAAGGAATACGCGATAAAGGACGAGACGACGGAAGAGATAGTAGAGGTAAAGCGCAATCATTTATCTGTGCCAGCGATGCATTATTCGCGGACAACTCCATTAATAGAAAGAGCTCGTAAGGATACATTATAAAGCTATTTGGGGGGCTAATTGCCTAGAGAGCAAACAAGTAGGGTATAGTAATGACGTTGAGTATAGAAGCCGAGTTGTTAGCCCTATTATAGATAGTAAAGGAAGCTATCTTTATCAGCAGGCTATTTAAAGCAATAACGTTACGCCTAAACGAGCCCTTAATTATTAAATATAATAACACGCAGACGCTCTAACTAATTACAGAAGACACAGTAAAGCTAATTATAAAGCTCTAACACGTTAACATCTATTAACACTGGCTACGTTAGGAATACACAATAAGATAAGTATAATTTTAATAGATAGTAACAAAGGAGATAATCGCTAATAGACTTACAAAGGCCCTGCCCAAGTAGAGGTTTTAAAGCTTCGTTAATATAATCGGGATGGTGGATATTAAGGAGCAGCTAGATAAGGAGAAGCAACTAGAGGACCTAAGGAACAGTATTAGAGCAAGACGGAAGGATTTAGATAAGATTACGGTTCAATTAACTTATTAACAGACACGAGAAGGTGGCTAGCTTTGACCTCAAAGAGCTCAAAGCTAAGGGGGTGTGTTAGATAATCTATATTCTCTAAAGGCGTGGGTCACGTGCACGAGTTACGTGCACGAAGACACGTTACTGAAGACACGTCAGATCAAGGTCAAAAAGACACGATACTAGATCATTAATCTATCAACCCATTTTTCATCAATGAACTTATCTATTTGAACTTCGTGACAAATAAGGGGTCTATAACCTTTGCGGACTATAATAATGCTAATGCTGTATATTGGGCTAGGGCCTTAAGGGCTATAGTAAGTCTCTGGGTGTCTAATAACCTATTACTAGGCGTAAGGGTGCCTCTAGTTTTAAGCAGCTCTTAAAGCTATTTAATTTTAGCATTAGCTACTATAAGCTCTTCCTGGGGGGTTAAGATAGCAACTGTTTTACTATTAGAGGTATTTATAGGTCCTACAGCGGCTCTGCCAGCTGCTGTGTTTCTTAGCATGGTAGTAGGGGTTTTAGGTAATTTTGGTATTTGTTTATTTTCTAGGGGTTCTGGTCTATGCGTGTCCTATTCTTAGGTTTTATGTTCTATTTATGTTCTTTTGGTTCTAGTAATGTCCTTAGGGTCCTATTCTGTGTTCCTGTCCTATTTTTTGGTCTATAGATATATTTAAGTTCCTTCTTAGGAAGAAAGAATAGACGAGCTTTAGATAATATTAGCGACTTAGTTAATTAAGGCACGAGCACGGCAAGAAGGACGCGCAAACCTGTATAATTAGTAGTCTATAAACGAGGATCTAAAGCTAGAGAAAGGAAAGGGGAAGAACAGAAGCACCGCTTAAAGCTATATACAATCCTTTGGTTATGTAATGGCAACTTACGGCAATCTGGGGCAAGTTACAGCAATCTGATGGCAGTTTGCCAGTGCTGTAACAATAGTCTCTACCTAGATAGTTCTTCCCTTTATAGTAAATCTTAGAATATAATTAGAGTTAATATGTTAGGCAACTACTCTACTAGTTATTATTACGTTATTAACTTCTTATTTACCTATATACCTAGCCTATTAGCAAGTCTACCATAGTATTTCCTATAAGGCTTTGTTATATATTTACTACCTAGTTATAGTATTAACAAAGTTAAATTATATACCATTAAAAGCACTAGTTATAACGCCATTAACGGCAGTAACTACCTTAGGTAGTAATACTAGCATAGGGGACACTAACTTATAAGTAGTTAAAATAGAATAGTTGTAAGAGATAATAGATAAGATATAGGATAATAATTACATACTTAAGAAACGAATTAATGGCATTAAAGCAGCCAAGGTTAAGTTACTATTAATTAAGCGATTTTTAGGAAAAAGGTTAAAGCCTAAAGGATTCCTAACATAGATAAGGTTTAAGGTAGTATAAGAGGGCGTAAAGCTAGCTATACTTATAGATTAGGTAGCCTATATGGGATTATTCTTAATAGGAAGAGTACTTAAGTGGTTTAAACCTTATTTTACTAAGATATAGAAATATAAGGACGCAACTACTAACCCAGAGGTTAAATACCTATTCTTAAGTTAGTAAGGGGTTGTAAACTAACTTATATAAATATTTGGAGACCTAAAGGCGATAACTATAGTAGAGTAAAAGCTTTAGGACCTAATATAACAAACCTTAGCAATTAAGTATATAATATAGGTTAAATAGAATAATAAGGCGCTTATGGTATAGTATAAATAAGGACTTAAAGCAAAGTCTAGAACGTAATTGTTCTAATAAATGTTACGGAACGCTCTATAGCCACTGCCCCCGTCTAATAATATTACATTGCGCCTTTTTACTACTAATTCTTAGCCTATAACCAATTCCACGTCTTTGTAATACTATAGGCGTCGCCAGAAACGGTGTGTTTATAAGTTACCTTTTTTTATACTTCTAAGGAACCTATAATAGTAAGACAATATTTCTTACTAGCTACTATATTAAACCTAAAGAATAACCTAATACCTATACTTAACCTATAACGCCAATCAATTCTAAAAGAATTTAATTTACTAGCCCTAGCCTTAACCCCTAAGGGGAAGCCTAATAGCTTAAAAGATTATCCTATGGAACGCCGGCGTCTATCTAGAAGTGGTCCGTGCGGAATATCAAAAATACGCGTGTAGATTCAAGCAATAGATTTTTATCAACCATGCCTTCTAAACGTACTTCTAATAATATAGATCTTGTTGAACCAACTCAATATCGAGTTAATCCAAATCGCAAGGTAAAGAGCCTCCCCCATAGCCCTGGCTTTTGCCTGCTTCTTTACATTTTTCAAATCACAGAGCCTTGATCCTATTGATATTATTGGCTAGTTCTTATCGATAACAGATGGACGCAAATCGGCGTTCCAAGGGATAATAACCTTAACAAGGTGGACACTAATAATGTCTTATCTTTTATTAACTATATAACTACGGATAAGTAAGCGGAAGGACTACTATATATTAAAATAAAAATATAAAACGCTAAGACGTTTGTAAAAATAGTAGTATAAGAACTTAATAAATATTACCGCCTTCTATAGAACTACTACCTAAAGCTTATATAAGCTAAGATGCGTACTACCTAAGATTATAATATTATTTAAGACCTATAAGCTTGTAAGGCGCTCGCTAATAATACGCGCTAGGAGACTAAAGATAACCTCTATATGTCTAAACGCGATATCCAACGGTTAAAGAAGGCTAAGATTGCACTTATTGCTATAGTTACTAAAAAAGAGTGTATAATTAAATATCTACAATTTTAGCTTAACAAGCACGTTTGTAATAATGCTAGATACCTTCCTACCGTATATAATACTACTTAAGTCTCTATGCCTCTAGTAGCTTTACCTAATGGGAAACCCTATCAAAGCAGTAATAATAAAAGCTATAATAACTAAACCTAAACTGCCACTATAGGGTCTAATATACATTACCCTAATCCCTTAGTTTTCTAGGAAGACTATAAGGAATACAGCTACTAGAAGATATAAATCCGCAAAAAACTAACTTAGAGCGCCTGCCTTGTTCCTACAGAAGATACTAAGATTGGCTATATTATTGGGCAAATAAAGGGTATACTATTTAATAGACTCTTCGCCTAATAGAAGACTAATAGCCCCTAGAAGTGGTAGTCCCACTAAAAAGTCCTTAATAATCTTAACCTAATATATCGCAACTATAACCTACTGGTTACTAACTAAGCTAAACTACCTGCTCTAAATATAAGTCCTACTAAATTATTTAATAAGTTCTATATTAAATTCTAGAAATATACTAAAGCCCTTGCCTAAGACAATGCTAAAGACCAAAAAGATCTCCTTAAAAAAGGTACTTATTACCTTAGTTATACAGCCGCCAGCCATAACTATAATAATATTTATAATATAATAGCAGCCCTATAGAAGATTAAACAATAACTAAATTAGATTACTACTGCTAACCTTTACCTAAAGACCTCCCTATAAAAGCCCTCCGGACCCACTAAACCTATATACACTAAGCCACTAACGCCTACTACCCTAAATACTACTAGAGCTAATATTAACCTCTTTATACTAACCTTTCCACAAAAACTCCTAAATAGAGAGTATAAGCTACTCTAGAAACTAGGATACTATTATAGATATCGTTAAGAAAGCTATTATTGTAATAACCTAAACTACTAAATAGCTAGGTTTGTAGCCGCTACCTAATACCTAACCTAGTACCCTAAATACTAAATACGTTACTATGCGCCACTACTATATAAGATAAAGATATAGTAATAGCGGTAGAGTTAAATATAGAAGCGGAAAACGCTAAGTCCTAGCCCTAAGTTATAGGTTAAGACGCCCTAATAATAAAGGGATCTATATATTAGCCTACTTAATAGATAACTTAGTAAAGATAAATAGACGGAAATAGATAGTTTTACCTATAATAGAAATTACTGCCACAAAATAATATAAAAGCTGTTTTATAATTAATTGCGGAGCTACTAATAATTTTATAAATACCTAATTTATACGCACTTATAACCTACCTACCTTACCCTTTACTAAAGTCCGCGCCCTATAACTTACTAATAGTAGTTATACCGTATAGAAGATTACCTATATAGTATAACTCTACCTAGATATAAATAGGCACCAGAAAGAGCTCTAGGTCTATATTATACTACTTACTAACTACTCTATTATTCTTAAAATAAACAGGTTTAAATAATATAACCTCGCTATTAACTAGAAAAAGAAAAAAGTAACCTTTAACTTTAAATACTATAGAGAGACTTACCTAGGGCATAGCCTAGCCACCTCTATGTACTCCCTAGGATATTAACCTAAAGAACCCCTTATTACCCTACTTATAACTAACTACTACTATATAAGCGCTATAGCTTTCTACCATATAGCATATAGAAAAGGCTAGACCATTACTATAGCTTCCTAATTATAACTATATAAGTTTAATAAGGAATAAAACTACGTCCTCTATAGTAATAGGATAGACATAGTTAACCTTCTAAAAAATAATGCCCCTATAGAACTTTATAGATTTTTATCTTTAGACTTTAAGAAGTTTATAAAACTTAAAAAAGGACTTACTAACAAGGAACTCCGCAAGCTCCTCCCTAAAAGGTACTATAACTTTATTAATATATACTTATAAAAAGGCGTAGATATACTCCCTCTATATTAATCTAATAACTATACTATTAATATTAATTAAGGAAAAACGCCACCCTGTAAGAGACCCTACCTAATATTAAAAGATAAACTTTTAGTTATTAAAAAGGATATTAACAAGCACCTTAACAAAGGGGTTATCTATCCTAGTATATCCCTAATAGCCGCCTCTATTCTTCTTACTAAGAAGCTAAAAAAAGTATTTAATTTTATATTAACTATAAAGGACTTAATGCTATTATAATTAAGAACTAATACCCCGTACCGCTTATATATAAGACTTTTAAGCGGCTTAGCTAGGCCGAAATCTATGCTAAGCTTAATATTATTACTACCTTTAACCGCCTCTAAATACGGGAGGATAATAAATAGGAAACTGTATTTACATCGCGCTTTGGCCAATTTAAATATACTATTATACCCTTTAGTGTATATAACGGCCTAGGCAGCTTTTAAAGCTATATTAATAACGCCTTATAGGACTATCTTAACAACTTCTGCTCTGCGTACCTAGACAATATACTTATTTATAGCGATAACCCTTCTAAGCATACTAAGCACATTTAAAAGGTCCTATAGCGCCTTAGGAATAAAGGACTTTATATTAATCTAAAAAAGTATAAATTCTTAGTTATAGAAGTAAAATACCTTAGATTAATTATTACCACTAAAGGTGTTTATATAAACCCTAAAAAGGTACGTATAATTACTAAATAGCAAACCCCTAACTGTGACGGTTCATCTATATAGCTACCATTAAGGCGTTGTCGGTCACGGATCAACGTTGCCCTAACGTTGCCCCGACGACCAAACATGTACATAGTTATCTACCACGCCCCTTTCTTTAAGCCCTTACCTTAGTCTACTTATAATATAGCCCCTTATTATTGCCTGATCTATCAGACTGCTCCTATAGGAAGCTAGCCGTAATATTAGACTAAGGTTATCTTTAATTGACCTATAGAGGCGACATAATACTAGGTCCAACGGTTAAACGCATAGCTAGACAGAGAGCTGTTTTACCACTATAACTACAGACTAACTAACCTACTAAAGCCCTGCATTAAGCAGGCAACTACAACAGCGGATTAAGCAGCTGAAAGAAGAGACTGCAGCAATTAGATTAAAAGGATTACCCTAACTACAACCCAAGAAATTAAAAGAGACACTATGGCAAGAAAGAGTGCATTAAGGCCTAGTGCACTAGAGATAGCCACCAACCCAGCGCTAGCAGGGCGCAAGGAACCTATAGACGCGACACTCGAGCCACCAGAGCTCTAACTGTACTATGGTGAGATAGAGCTTTCAGACAATATAAAGAGCAAATGGGACCGTCTTATGGCGCAATTGGAAGACAATAAAGACCCTATATACTTTAAAATGGAGACCAAGAGAGAGTACACAGCCGCAACCACCTAAAAGCTATCCAAGATACCTATAACCAAACTCATAGAGGAGCTGCGGCTCTAGGGAATATAAAGGAAAGTAATGGAACAGTAGATTGCTATGCTATGGCGTCTTATAAATAACCACACGCATAAAGCTCTTAATGCAAAAGAGGAAGCTTAAGCGAAGATAGCAGAGCTTAAGGAGCACCTAGATAATAGGACAGACGAGCTCCGCGAAGCTAATTAGAAGATATTAAAAATGGGCCGTAAGGTTACTATACAAGCCCTAGATCGGGAAGATAGCAAGTAAGGAAGTATACTGTTATGGATAATACAAGAAGGGACACCACTCTCTTAGATAAGTAGTGTTGTGGGTTTAGGATGCATGGCAAAGTTTTTAGACCCACCTACGCTAATAGATAGGAAAGAGCCTACCTATTATGCCTAGAGCGGCTATGTATAAAACAAGCTTTAATCTAATGCAGACTGGTTCTATTAAGACAACCCAGATTAGGAAGAAGATATAAAGGTAGCGTATATTAAAACACGTATAGGTGGCAAATCTTATGACTACCTCTTATCCCACCTAGAAGTAGAGCGCAATATAGGACACAACCCTACCAGCAAAGAAGTACTTAAGTTCCTAAAGAACGTCTTTAAGGACCCAGATCGCTGCATTAAGGCCTAGCAGGAACTTAAAGGCCTTAGGATACTATACCTAGGAGACTTTAACAATTTCCAATCTAACTTTATATGGCTGGCAAATATCTTAAGGATGCTATAAGATTAGTGGAAAGAGGAGCTTTATAATAAGCTTTATAATAACCTATATATCTAAATAGAAGTCAAGGTAGCAGATAAAAACTATAGCTTTTAGGCCTATTGTAAAACTGCCTAATAGTACACCTAAGGTCTAAAGCAGACAGGCAAGGAATGAAGTAACCGCAGAGCAGCCCAGGCTATTAAGAGAGCTTCTACTAGGGGCAATAAAGAGACCAAAGGTCCCCCCCCCTCTTAGCAGCCTCTAACTCTAGCACCAGCCACAAAAGCACCAGTTACCTATTTTAACTATAGTAAGCAAGGACACTACTCTAATAACTGCCCAGCGTTAAAGAAGATAAAAGCTAAAGCAATTAACTAAAGCAAAGAGTATAAGATAGTTACTAACTTATTAAAATTAGAAAACAAGCAGCTCTAGGAGAAGTCTCCTACCTAGAGCAGATTAGAGCAATTAATATAGCGCCTATATAGCTAAAGGAAATCTTAGGAGGCGCAGCCCTTACAATACTATACAGGATCACGCTAGGTGGCGTGGCTCTTAATATAATAAGCCTGCTTAACTCTAGTGCGGGTAGAGAGGCTTTTATACACCATAAGCTACTACTAATTATTAAGCAATAACTGCAACCAAAGCTCTACAAGATTAAAGGACAAGAAGTCGCTATATCCAGCCACAATAACTAGCAGACGGATACAATTAGACAGCTCTTTAAGGCTAACCTAGTTATAGATGGCTAATAAGTCCCTACATAGTTCCTATTCTATAATACTAGCCGCTATAATCTTCTTATTAGCCGCAGGTAGTTTAAGAAGACTAGGGCCCTTATTAATTATAAACACCAGGTCTTAGTATGGCGAACTAAAAGGAACTACTATAGTAGGCAGGACGTAATTATACTAAAAAAGAAGCTCCTACCCCCGCCAATCAACAAGAATTACTAGAAAGATGCAGATTAAAGGGACGCACTACTAGACCTAGAGCCTAGGCCTACCCCCTAGTATATCCTTAAACATATAGTCGCGATTAGCCAACTCTAAGAGAAGAAGTCCTCTACTAAAATCAAGCTAGATGGATAGGCTAAGCTAAAGCAAGCTAAGCGGGCCTTATATGACCATAAGTATACTTAGAAGATTAATACCTAAGACACAATTAGGAAAATGGAAGACCAGCTCCACCCTAGGCCAGCTCTACTATTAAAGCTAAGAAAGAGGAGGCCTTTATTTACTAGGGAGTTTAGGGCAGTAGATATTACGCTATTTAAGGTAAGGAACTTCTTATAAGGAGCAAAGCGCAAGGATATAGTAATTAGATATACCAGTCTCTATAAGATAAACCAGTTAATAGAGGATAGGAAGGGACAAGACTCCCTACCTAACAATAAGAAGGAACTTCGCCGGCTTATCTATAAAAGGCTGCCGCAGCCTTACCAAGAATATACTAATAGCTTCTTAAAGGCTATATCTAATACGCTACCACTGCATCGCGAGGAAGTAGACCATAATATTATTCTTAAAGGCGATAGCCGTAATCCAGCCCCTAGCCCACTATATAATATATTGCTAGAGCAGCTAGAGCTTATTAAGGTCTACCTATAGAAGCACTTATAGAAGGGGTTTATAGTACCAAGCAATGCACCCTTTATAGCTCCAGTCCTATTTGCCAAGAAGCCTAAAGGGGGATAGCGATTCTGCGTTAACTTTTAGAAGCTTAATGCAATTACCAAGAAGGACTACTATCCACTGCTATTAATCAAGAAAACGTTAACAAGGCTATTAAGAGCTAAAATCTTTACCAAGCTAGATATTCGGCAGGCTTTCTACCATATATAGCTAAAGGAAGAGGTAGAGGAGTTAACCACCTTCTATACAAGGTACGGATCGTATAAGTACCGCGTCCTACCCTTTGGACTATGCAACGGCCCTATATCCTTCCAGAGGTTTATTAACAGCGTCCTTTTTAACTACCTAAACGATTTCTATACAGCCTATATAGACAACATCCTAATCTATTTAGACGACCCGCTAGAGCATAAGATCTACGTCAAGAAGGTCCTATAAAGGCTTTAAGAGGCAGGCCTATAAGTGGATATTAAGAAGAGCGAGTTTAGTGTTACCAAGACGAAGTTCTTAGGCTTTATTATTAGTACTAATAGGATCGCTATAGACACTAACAAGCTAGCTATAATTAGAGATTGGGAGCCCCCTACCTCTATAAAAGGAGTACAATCCTTTCTAGGGTTCTGCAACTTCTACTAGGCCTTCTTAAAGGATTACGGCTGAGTTATACAACCGCTTAGTAAGCTTATAAAGAAGAAAGCCTGGCACCCGCTAGGAGAGGAAAAGCTTAAAGCCTTTAAGCAAGTTAAGGCCCTTATGCTATTGGGCAGTATAATAAAGCACTATTTACCATTTTAAGACACCTGTGTAAAAACTAATACGAGTGACAGAGTAGTAGCTAGGGTGCTAAACCAGCTGCAAGATAATAAGACCTGGAAGCCAGTAGCCTTCTTCTTAAAGATAATATCCCCTAAAGAGATGCGGTATAAGATCCATAATAAAGAGATACTAGCAGTAATAAGAGGTCTATGGGAATGGTAAGGTCACCTTGTCAGCCTCTAGTATACACCCTTTACAGTAATTACAGACCATTAAGCCCTTAAGTACTTTACAACCAAGAGGCTGCTAAATCTACAGCAGGCCCACTAGGCAGACCTACTAGCTAATTTCTATATGCAGATTACCTATAGGGCAGGCACGGCAAATATAGTAGCTAATACCCTATTATAAAAGCAAGAGGACCTAAAGACGCAGAAAGAGAAGGACATAGCCGCATGCACTATGTACTTAATTAACCCCGCCCTTATAATTGCTATACTAAAGGCAACCTCCAAGGACCCCCCAGTTACAGTAAATCGCAAATAGCAGCTATATAAGCTAGTTAATTAGATACTCTAGGCCAATTAAACTAGTAAGTTGCTAGTAGGGCTATATTAGCTAGCCAAGCAAGACCAGAAGGGCTGGAAGCTCTAAGGAGAACTACTTACCCGCTTTAGCAAGCTAATAGTCCCTAATACTAACTGCCTCCATACCTACCTTATTGCAGAGGTACACTCTTACTAGGTAACCGCTTACCCAGGCAAGACAAAGACTAGGAAACTTATAGCAGACCAATACTATTAGCCAGGACTACCCTTAGACTGCGATACCTATATAAGAAACTATAAGGCCTATAGGAGGACCTATATACCCCAAAACAAAACCCTAGGCCTACTATACCCCCTACCAATTAGTAAACGCTACTGGCAGCATATCTCTTTTAATTTTAAGTCCTTCCCAACGGACAAAAAGGGCTTTAATAATGTCTTTATAGTTATTAATTAACTAGGCAAGAGAGCCTTCTTACTACCCTGCTATAAAACTGCTACTATAGCTAATGCAGTAAACCTATACTACTAACACGTCTGGCGCGTATATGGCCTTCTAGAGACGGTTATATCAGATTAAGGACCTCAATTTATCTTAGCCTTTACAGATAAGCTATGTAAACTAACTAGCGTTAAGTAAAAGCTCTCTATATCTAGTTACCCACAAACTAATAGTAATACAGAGGTACTAAACCAGTACATTAACTAACGCTTAAGGCCCTTTATTAACCACTACTAGGACAATTAGTTAGAGCTCCTCCCCTATATAGACTTTATATAGGCAATCTTACCGTATAAATCTACTGGCTTTGCACTATATAAGCTAGAGCTAGGATTTAAGCCAAGGCTTTACTTTAACTGGGAGGAACATATATAAGTAACCTTAACACCTTATAAGAAGCTAATATAACAAGAAGCTTAGGCTTTTATATATAGGACCTAGGACGCAGTTAAATGGGTAAGAGATAACCTAGTAAAGGCCTAAGAGCAGCAGATAAGGCAAGCTAATAGGCACTATCGCGAACCAGACTTTAAAGTAGGTGATTAAGTATACATTACTAGGAAGGGCTGGGCTACCAACCAACTAAGTATTAAGCTAGATAGACAGCTTATAGGGTCCTATAAGATTCTAGGCATAAAAGGACACTTATATATTATTAACCTACCCCTAAACATAAAGATATTAAACATCTTCCATGCTAATTAACTACAAAAGGACCTAGATAACCCCCTACTAGGCCAAAATAGGGAGCTAGAGGAGCCAATCCTAATTAATAGCGAGCCGGAGTATAAAATTAATAAGATCCTTACTAGTAAAACCTACCACAAAAGGCTACAGTATAAGGTTAACTGGGTAGGCCACGACCTGGACAACACCTAGTATAACGCAGACAGCTTTATTAGCGCCCCCTATAAAATTAAGGCGTTCCTTAATAAGAGACCCCATGATGCCGGACCACCCATACAGCTGTTGTAATGGCTAGAGGCGTATTACAAGGACGTAGATCTAGAGCCCTTAAAGGAAGACAATAAAGCAGAGAAGGATGGAAGGGTAAGACAGACAAGGAGAGCCTGATTACAAGGATTGAGGGGGATCCTCCTGGCTTAAAAAGGGGTGATATAACGGTTTATCTACATAGCTACCATTAAGGCGTCGTCGGTCACGGATCAACGTTGCCTTAATGTTGCCCCAACAACCAAACATATATATAGTCGTCTACCGCGCCCCTTTCTTTAAGCCCTTACCTTAGTTTACTCATAATATAGCCCCTTATTATTGCCTAGTCTATCGGACCGCTCCTATGGGAAGCTAGCCGTGACACTAACCATATTAAGGATATATAAGCCTTCCTTAGTTTTGCCAACTTCTATTAGAAATTTATATATAACTTCTTAAATATTATAGCACTATTTATAGAAATAATATAAATAAAGGGCCTTTTTATAAAAGGAAGAAAACTATATCTACGTTTTATCTAGATACTTAGATATAAAAAGGCGTTCTAGGACCTTAAAGATACTTTTACTAAAGCACTTATCCTAGCTTACTTTATACTAAGACAACAACTCTATTTTAAGACTAACTCCTTAAACCACGTTAACACAGGCGTCCTCTTCTAGATAGGTAACAACGGTCTCCTCTACCTAGTTACATTCTACTTGTCTAAGCTTATACTATAAGAATATAACTATAAGATCTATAATAAGGAACTTCTCGCAATTGTATAAGCGTATAAGAAATTCTAACTAGAACTCTTCTTAGCGAAATCTAACTAGCTAACTAAAGTTCTTACGGATTATTATAACCTTAAGTACTTTATAACTATAAAATAGCTAAACTAACGCTAAGTACGTTAGAATATGTTCCTCTTTAGTTTTAATTTTAAAATTATATATAGGCCAGGAGTATAAGGTACTAAGCCTAATAGTCTAATACGCCGCTTACAAGACCTTCCTTAGTCTAAAAATAACAGATTTAGATATAAAAGGGCTAGTAGGAATATAAGATATAGAAATAGAAAGCTCTATATAAAATAAATAGCGGCTAAGAAGCAAATATAGAAGATAAATATTTTAAATGTTTTAGAGAAAGTAGAAATAGAAGAAGTAAGGAAAAAAAAAGAGATAAAGAACTTTTACTGGGGGTCCACTACCTAACAATTATATAGTATAACTGCGGCAATACAAACCACCATCTTGTAAGGCCCCTACTAGATAGTTTAGACCTAGAGAAATACTATATCTTTGCTATATAAGAGCCGTATTATAATACCTATATATAATTAACATACTACCCCTAAGGATTCTAGCTCCTATATAAACTAAAAGTAGCTATACGCGTATACTTTATAATTAGTAAGGCTATTAGCCTAGCCTTATAGTTATAGTAGGCAGTTAACCTAGTTATATAGAGGACCAGTATAAATTATTAATATTTATAACTCTAGGGTTGCAGAGGTACTATAAATAGAGAATATTATATTAGTAATAAGGTTGCTAGAAACTAAAGGTATAGAGTCTATTTTATTAGAAGATATAAACCTTTACCACCCATGGTAGAGGGGTATCTATATTACTGCTATATAATGAGTAGACTGCCTACTAAAAGCTATAGATATCTAGGGCCTTAAGCTATCTTACCCCCCTAAAAGCAACTATAGTAATAAGGTATCGTTAAAAGTGTAATAAATCTTATATTTATAGACGAAGGCCTATACTAAAGACTTAAAAGGCGTACTCCTAAAGAAGAATAGGCACTTACTTTAGACTATATCCCTATCTAAACATATGTAATATATCCTGCCCCACGTCGCTATATGGCTAAAAAGACATTAAGTGCTTGTAAACTTGTTATAAGCGCGGCGGGATCTAATATATACTCTCTTATAATATGGCTAGATCTAGATATTAAGGCGTAACTAAAGAGTAATAAGTACGCAATAAGGAAGCTTAAAATAGTTTCCTTAATATAGTTAAATAATAACTCTAAGACTTAAAAGAAATCTACCTAATACTAAATAAGCGAGGCTTATTAGCTACCCCTAAGGAAATTAACTAAAGACTAGAAAGGATCTAGGTAGTAATTAAAAATAAGCTAAAAGAGTACTGTCCAGTCTTAAAACCAGGCCCCTATACGCGATATATATAGTCCGTATAATACGCGGTTTTTATTACTAGCTAATAATAAGTAAAAAGGAAATATATAAATAGCTATAACCCTAAAGATAAGAGATAAAGATATAAGAAACTAGTTAAAGAATACCCTAAAAGAAGAAGTAAGGAATAACTAGAGACGGTTTATAAATAATTATATTTCTAACCTAAGCCTCCCCTATAACAAGGGCCTTTAGGCTATAGTAAAATAGGTAAAGAAAAAAGCAGAACGCCTAGTAGAAGACCTATATTTACCGTCTCTATAAAGAATAGAGGAATTATAGACTACTACTAATAATAATAATAAGGTAAAGATCCTTATAGAAGGGTTATTCCCCTAAATAGCTCTAGTAGACCTTAATAATATTATGGGTAAAATACTAGTAACTCGTCTATAGGTTAACAATGACATAACAATAAAAGAAATAGCTAGAACTATTAGCCACCTTTTAAATAATATAGTACTAGGACTAGATGGGATTCTAAACAAGGCCTTAAAGACCTATAGACTACTTATAGCACCTTAGCTTACAAACGAGGCTGGAGTATGCTTTATAATAGGCTACTACCCATAACTTAGAAGATATATAATAATAGTTATTTTATAAAAAGAAGGTAAAGCAAACTACTTAATCCTAGGAAGCTACCGTCCTATTACTTTAAAAAACACCCTTAGCAATATCTTAGAAAGGGTTATAGCGGACCGCATAGTAGATAAGTAGAGGAATATGTGTAACGAAGCCTTGTGGGAAATACCACGGTTAACTCGCTAATGGGCTAGGTATATAGGTAAACAGGAAGTTAACAATGTAACAAGTACAAATAACAACTGGTGGAGTAGTTGCCCAACAGATTAACTCTAATTGTATTCTAAGATTTACTACAAAGAAAGGAACTATCTAGGTAGGGACTGTGGGTCCTTAAATACACAACTATACGCCTAAGAAAGTCCTTGCTCCGTCTACTCTGTCTACTCTATTCGCTTTGTTATAGATCTTACAGATTATATAGATTACACAGATCACATTATATGACCTTGGTTACCATTCCTCGTCATATAGTTCTACCGGATCCATCTTGGACTGTGTCCTTATTAACTAACTAGCTTCCTCCAACTCTTCTCTAAGTAGTTATAGCATTATACTTAAAGCGTCTATAACAATATGCCTTACTACTATAAAGCTAAATAGGGGCAATAAAGAAACGCTTAACGCTATTAGCACTTATACTAATTACTGCTATTATTAAAACTGCATAGGCTATGCGAAGGGACTTGTCACGGAACCCGACCGCAGGGGCCTCCATAGGAGAGCCCCATGCTCTCGCGTACACCTCGCGTACAGCTTATGTCAGCTACGCGAAGGTATATTACCTCCTTACGCCCTTAACCCTTACGATTGATTGCGCAACGTCTTATAGACTCCTTGAATACATACGCTCTGTAGCCATTGCCCTCGTTCTATAACATTACGTTACGCCTTTTTTTTACTAACACTTAGCCTACAACCAATTCTACGTCTCTATAATACTACAGGCGCTGCCAGAAGCAGCGTATCTATAAGTTATCTTACTTCGTACTCCTAAAGAATCAACAATAGTAAGATAAAATTCCTTACTAGCCACTATGTTAAACTTAAAGAACAACCCAATACCTATATTAAAACTACGACACTAATTAGTCCTAGGAGGATTTAATTTATTAATCCTAGCCTTAACCCCTAAAAGGAAGCCTAGTGGCTTAAAAGGCTATAATAACTATAAGGGGGACATTAATAATGTCTTATCCTTTATTAACTATACAACCACAGATAAATAAGCTAAAGGGCTACCACCTATTAAGATTAAGATATGAGACGCTAAGATGTTTATAAAAATGGTAGTATAAGAACCCAATAAATACTACCACCTTTTATAGAACTACTATCTAAAGCTTACGCACGCTGAGATGCGTACTGCCTAAGATTATAATATTATCCAAGACCTATAAGCTTGTAAGGCGCTTACTAATAATATACGCTAAGAGATTAAAGATGACCTCCATGTGTCTAAATGCAACATTTAACAATTAAAGAAGGCTAAAATTATACTTATTGCTATAGTTACTAAAATAGAGGGTATAATTAAATACCTATAATCTTAGCTTAATAAGCATATTTGTAATAATACTAAACACCTCTTTACTGTATATAACGCCACCTAAGTCTCTACGCCCCCAGCAACCTTACCTACTTAACGCTTAATAGAGGGTTAGCGCTAAGCAGCTTTACCTAATAGGAACCCCTACTATAGCAGCGGCGATAATAAAAGCTATAATAATTAAACCTAAACTGCTACTATAGGGTCTAATATATGCTACCCTAATCCCCTAATCTTTAAGGGTGACTATAAGGAATACAGCTACTAGAAGATATAAATCCATAAGAAACCAACCTAGAGCGCCTGCCTTTTCCTTATAGAAGATACTAAGATTAGCTATATTATTAGACAAATAAAGGGCATCCTATTTAATAGACTTTTCGCTTAATAGAAGACTAGCAGTCCCTAGAAGTGGCAGTTCCATTAAGAAGTCCTTAATAACCTTAACTAAATATACCGCAACTATAACCTAGTGGCCACTAGTTAAGCTAAACTATATACCCTAAAAATAAGTCCTACTAAATTATTTAATAAGTTCTATGTTAAATTCTAGGAATATACCAGAGTTCTTACCTAAGATAATACTAAAGACCAGGAAGATCTTCTTAAAAAAGTTACTTATTACCTTAGTTATATAGCCGCCAGCTACAACTATAACAACGTTTATAATATAGTAGCAGCCCTATAGAAGATTAAACAACAGCTAAACTAGATTGCTACTGTAAACCCCTACCTAAAGACCTCCCTATAGAAGCCCTCCAAACCTACTAAACTACTAATACCTACTACCCTAAGCAACACTACTGGTCCTAATATTAACCTCTTTATACTAGCCTTTCTAAAAAAGCCACTAGATGGAGAGCGCGAGCTACTTTAGAAGCTAAGGCGTTGCTATAGATACCGTTAAAAAGGCTATTATAGCTATAGCCTAAACTACCCAATAGCTAGGTTTAGTAGCTGCCGTTAAATACCTAACCCTATACCCTAAACACTAAATATGTTGCTATACGCCGCTACCATATAAGACGAAGATGTAGTAATAGTAGTAGAATTGGACGCGGAAGCAGAAAACATAAAGTCTTAGCCCTAAGTTATAGGTTAGGACACTCTAACAATAGAGGGATCTATATATTAGCTTACTTAATAGATAGCTTAGTAAGAATAGAAGGATAGAAATAAATAGTCTTACCTATAGAGGGAACTACTGCTAAGAAATAATATAAAACCCGTTCTATAATTAACTATAGAGCTATTAATAAATTTATAGATACCTAATTTGTGCGTACTTATAACCTACCTACCTTACCCCTTGCTAAAGCCTGCGCCCTATAACTCGCTAATAGTAGTTATACTACATAGAAGATTATCTATATAGTATAACTCTACCTAAATATAAATAGACACCAGAAGGAGCTTTAGGCCTATATTATACCACTTATAAACTACCCTATTATCCTTAAAATAAACTAGCTTAAGTAGTATAACCCCGCCATTAACTGGGAAAAGAAAGAAGTAACTTTTAACTCTAAATACTATAGAGAGACCTGTCTAGGATATAGCCTAGCCGTTTCTATCTACTCCCTAAGATATTAACCTAAGGAACCCCTTATCTCCCCACCTATAACTAACTACTACTATATAAGCGCCGCAGCCTTTTACTGCATAGCATGTAAAAAAGGCTAGATTATTACCGCAGCTTCCTAATTATAACTATATAAACTTAATAAAGAATAGGACCACGTCCTCCACAGTAATAAGATAAATATAGTCAACTTTTTAGAAGATAATGCCCCTACAGAACTCTATAGACTTTTACCCTTAGACTTTAAGAAGTTTATAAGGCCTAAAAAAGAACTTACTAATAGGGAACTCCGCAAACTCCTCCCTAAGATATACTATTACTATATTAATCTCTGCTTATAAAAGAGCGCTAATATACTCGCCCTATATTAACCCTACAACTATACTATTAACCGTAAATAAGGAAAAACGCTACCTTATAAGAGACCCTACTGTTACGGCACTGTTACAGACCCTAGTCAGGGGCTCGGCCGAGCCTTGGCGCCATGTATATAGACGTGTTCTTTCCTCGACCTTCTTCCAGTCCTTGTCTTGGAATTCTCGTCACTAGCTACCAATAGAATCCTGTTCTGTTAACTAAGCCTTCACACCTACCTAATATTAAAAGAAGAGCTTCTAGTTATAAAAAAGTATATTAACAAGCACCTTAAAAAAGGGTTCATTTGTCCTAGTATATCCCTATTAGCCGCCCTTATTCTCCTTACTAAAAAGCAAAAAAAAAGGTATTTGGTTCTATATTAATTACAGAGGACTTAACGCTATTATAATTAAAAACTAATACCCTATACCACTTATATATAAGACCCTTAAATGGCTTAGTTAAGCTAAAATTTATACTAAGCTTAATATTATCGCCGCCTTTAACCGCCTCTAAATATAGGAAGGCGATAAATAGAAGACCACATTCGCATCGCGGTTTAGTCAATTTAAATATACTATTATGCCCTTTAGGGTATATAATGGTCTAAGCAGTTTTTAAAGCCACATTAATAACACCTTATAAGACTACCTTAACGACTTCTGCTCCATATACCTAGACGACATACTTATCTATAGTAATAACCCCTTTAAGCATGCCGAGCACGTTTAAAAGGTCCTATAATGCCTTAGAGACATAGGACTGTATATTAATATAAAGAAGTATAAATTCTTAGTTATAGAAGTAAAATACCTTAGACTAATTATTACTACTAAGGGTGTCTATATAGACCCTAAGAAGGTATAAATAATTACTAAATAGTTGTGAGGGCGCGAAGAGGCTTTGGGGAAGATTTGAAGGAATAATATAATTTCTATCTAAATCTAAGGGTATATAGCTCTTGCAGAGTACAAGACGTTGCGTAAAGAAGAGAAGGGAATATAGGAAACGTATAACTAAATATTTAGGGTCTTGGCAGCAGACGCGTGGGCATAAGCCTACGCGGATTTCGACAGGTTTCGACTAAATTCCATTACGTCAGTGGAATTTAGTGGAATTTAATTAAGTTGGCGGAATTTGGCGGAATTTAATTAACTTGGCAGAATTTGGTAGAATTTAATTAAAGCGTTAAAATTTATCTATTAAGTGTTTTACTGAGACATTCCTACTATAACTGGGCTAGTCCTGTTATAGTACCCCCCCCTTTAACCAAAGGTCTAAATAATTTAATTTTAGTTAAGACTTATAACTTATTGCGTGTTATATAATTGCGTTATAAGCGTTATAGTGTATTTTAAGTTCTTTTTAATTTTAAGTTTCCTGCTATTGTGTTTTATATATTTATATTAGGTGGCAATTATTTACCTTTATATTATGTCTATTTAGCCAGAGCAGGCCGCGAAGGATGGTCCTTATGGAATTCTTTTACTAGGGAAGGCGTATTGGCCTTAATCTAGTTATAGGTTTCCCAAGTTTGTGTTTTATATCCTTCCTACTTAATAAGAAGTTTAAATTATTTAGATTGTGTTTTTAATTATATATTATTAATTAAGTTAATAAAGTAGGAACTGTTACCATTATTAATAATTATAGGAGGTAGCAGCGGGATTTTGCGAGTTATAGGGTTATCTTTTAAAGGTTATAATAAGCTTACGTAAAACATTAGGTGTATTTTTATCTTAGTTAGCAGTTTAAGCTTATAGGCATATGGGCTTAGTTTCTTTTTAATTTAGTATAGGCCTATAAACTTCTAATTAAGTTTCTTTAAGGGCCGTTAAGTCTTTAGGTTTTGTATATTTAGATAGGCTATATTACCTTCCTTAAAGTCCTATATAAGAGCTTATCCTTTATTTACATGCCATTCCTATAACATTTAAGCATATATTAATTTACTTTATAATAGTTCCATTAACTACTTTATTTAATTAGCAAAGTTATATATATTAATTAACTGGATCCGTTTAATTATAGGTCCTATTATATCAATTTTAGGTTATAGTTTAAATCTAAGTTAAGGGTCTTGTCTGTAGGTTGTGTAAAATAGCGTTACGCCCGTTAATACGTTTATTGTATTATTTACAGTAAACTTAGCTAAGGGTAGCCATTTTTCCCAGTTATCTTGCAGGTAGAAGCAGTATATTTATAAATATTATTCTATAGTTATGTTCGCAATTTTAGTTTAACCATCTATCTCTAGGTAAAATACAGTTAAGAGTTATATTTAAATACTTAACTGTTTGCATAGAGCTTGCCAGAAGTCTAAAATAAACTTGCTTCCATAGTTAGATATTATTAAGTTAGGAAGTTTGTATAGCTTAAAGACGTGCCTAATAAAACATTTAGCTACTAATATTGTATTAATTAAGTCTATAGGGATTATGTATTGTATTTTTATAAGATAGTTAACTACTACTATAATATTTGTAAACCTGTTACTATTAGGCAAGTTAACTATAAGGTTAATTAAGATATTACGCTATCTTTATATTAGAATTAGTAGTAGTTAAAGTACTTCTTACTTCTTTATATAAGAGGTCTTTCTATATATACATATTCTGCATACCTAAACGTATTTTTATATATAGTTGTGCATTATAGGCTAGTAATATACTTGTTAAACAATCTTATAAGTTTTTATATAGCTAGGATGTCCTGCTATAGGGGAGTTGTATATAAATTTAAGTATCTTAAATTGTAAGGGTTTAGAATTCAGAACTACTATCTTCTATTAATAGTACAATTGATTGTTTTAAATTTTATATTTAGCAAGTATAATATTTTTATACTGTCGTTTTCCAGTTTAGATTGCCTTTATTATATCTACTATCTATACATTATTTTTATATTTATATTCCATTAGCTTATTAATTTCTATTTCCTATTTATTAACTTTTGATTTATTTCTATTAAGTTCTATATCTAAAAATATAGGATGTAGTTTTTTAAAATATTTAGGAGGCAGTAACCTCTGTCCATATATTCCGACAATAATTAATTTGTAATCCGTTTATCTAAAGTATTTATAGGTAAGTCCTGTAATTATTATATTAATGCGTTAGGCTTTTATTTAAGTTTGCCTAGTTAATATATAATCTTAAAGTTAAATTATAAGAGGTATTCGGCCTAACGAATTTGGTGCTGTATTAATTGTTTTATAGTTATAAAGTATTGCAGGTTCTTATAGTCCATTAATATACGTATTAGAAATAACAATCCTTCTAGCTTAGGACGCCATTGTTTAAAGCATCTAATAATTATAAGTAGTTCCTTATTGTATATCTTATGGTTTAATTTAGTAGGGGCGAGTTTTTAGAAGAGAAAGGCTATTAGACATAGTTCGCCATTTTTATTATATTGCAATAATACTCCCCCTAGCACATAATTAGATAAGTCAGTTTTAATGGTATATTTAAGGTTAGGGTTAAAGTAAGTAAGAATTAGAGTAGTTATAAAGCAATATTTTAAATTATTAAAAGTTTATTTGCATCTAGTGGTCTATTTAAATTTTATATTCTTCCTTATTAGGTTTACTAATAGCTAGGTAATTTCTAAGAAGTAGTTAATAAATTGTTAATAGAAATTTGCGAATCCTAGAAATCCTTAAATATCTTATATATTGCTAGGGCTTTCCTAATTTATAATTATAGTAACTTTCTCTAGGTCTATTTTAATTCCGTTGCGGAATAGAATTAAGCCTAAGTATATAACTTTAGACGTGTGGAACTTATATTTCTTAATATTGTATTATAAGCCTATATCTTATAAGCGTTTAAGGACCATTCTAATATGTTTCCAATATTTAGAAAGCAAGGATAAGTGAATTAAGATATTGTTAATATACGCGGTAATAAATATATTAAGGAATTCGCAAAGCGTATTATTAATATATTGCTAAAATATACTGGGACCGTTCTTTACGCTAAATGGCATTACTAGGTATTTAAAGAGTCTCCATTATATATAAAAGGCTATATACTTCTTATCTCCTTTATATATATGGATTTTATTAAAGGCAGTAATTATATTAAGCTTTATAAAGTACTGCGCCTTTACTAAATAGTTAAGCGTCTCTTAAATTAGGGGAATTGGATATTAGTTTTAAATTATAATTATGTTTAGGACTTAATAATTAATATAGAATCTTAAGCCTCCTCCTAGCTTTTTAATAAATAGTATAGGTAAAGCAAATAGAGATTAACTAGGATAAATAAATCCTTTTTTTAGATGTTTGTTAAGGTATTATTGTATTATAAGCAGTTCTTCTTATAATATACTATATAGCGGACTAAACTTTGGTGCTATACCAGGCTTAAGTTCTATCTTAAAATCGTGCTTCTCTTAGTATAGGACTAGTTGGTCTATAAATTATTTTTTAAACTTATTAATTAGGTTATAGTACTCTTTAGGCATAAAAGGTTAAGGATTAGGATACTGTTTTAGTTTTAGTGCTTTTTTAATATTTTCTATAGTTATAGTAAAGATTTTGTAATCTTATCTTTTTGCTAATAAGATAAAAGGCGTGGCCTATATTATATAAATTTTAAAAGGTTTTAACATAACATCTTTATATTCTTTACTATAATTAGCAGTTGTAGATTTATTATATTGGCTTAAGGTTTATAGTAAGGGTAATTTATATTATATTAAATTTGAATAGTTATATATATATTTATAGGGCAAATGGTTTTTTAAGCAATAACTTTAGCAGTAGGTTATACGGAACTTTATTATTTCTTTAACCTAGCTAATTAAAGGGTTATATTGTTTTAACTATCTATATCTAAGTATTATCTTATAGTGCTTTAAGGGTGTTATAAATAGGGAAACATATTTAAGGTGTTTATCTATCCACAACTTTATAAGAGCGTAGTATGTTATTTCGCTATATATTAAGGGTTTGCCATTAAAGCCTTATAGGCCTTAGGGCTTGTTAAGTTTCTTTAAATTTAGGCATTAAGTTTTTATATAGTTTGTGTTAATAAAGCCTATACTAGTAGCTCCGCTGTCTATAAGGATTTATACTTCCTTCTATTTTCTAAGTATTTAAATTTTGCTAAGTATATTAAGGGAATTATATTATATATTAGCGCTAGAAGAGCCTAGACACTTATACTCTTCCACTTTTTATCTTAAGGCGCAACTTAACCTTAGGATAATTTGTTTTCTAAGTTAACTAAAGGCAAAGTGCTTTATAACATCTAAGTATGATTTATAGAGTGGGTATAATTTAAGGAGTGAGTATAACTTAAAGAACGGTTATAATTTAAGGATTAGGTATAACTTAAGGATTAGGAGGAACTATAACGGACTTTTTTAAAAGGGTGAGTTTGGTAATGCTTTTAAATATATCCTTTTTTACCACATCTAAAGCATTCTCTATTTATGGCTTAAGTTCTTTATTTATTAGTTCCTAAGGGTGCATAGGATTAAGCGGCATTAAGGTCTATAGGGTTGTATATAGGGCTTTTAGGTCTTGGAGAAGGATTGCGCTTTAGAGCATATACCAGTTTTATAGAGTTTTAAATATAAGATGTAGTTAACTTTAGAGAATAAGTCTATTTGTTATATTAAAGGTCCTTGTTAATTTATTAACATATTATAGCAAATTTGGATAGGTTTTTTAGTAGTTCTCTACCTACTAACTAGGCTTTAATCTTATCTAAAATAGCTTATTAAAGGGCAGTGTGACGGTGCTGGGGCACCGTCCCCTGCAGCTGGCTTGGCGCAATATCTGGAGTTCGCCCGTACCGTGTATATTACCCCCTAGAGCCTCCTTTCCTCTTCTTCTTCTTCTCCTCAGCTTAGTATTTTTGTATGGTAGTATTCTACAAGCTTTGGTTTAGAAGCATTTATACAAGCCCGTCACAGGCAGTAACTCTAGCGGCTTTATTCTAATCTAGCTTGCTAATAAGGCCTAAAAAATCCGAAAAGAAGCTAGTAAAGTCTTAGTTCCGTTATTATAAGTTTTTAAGTTTAGTAACAGCTATGTGTTTGCGGCTAGCATTATTATATATTCGTTCTAATAGAGAGATAAAGATTTTAAAATTAATAAAGATGCCGTTATAGAAGAATGGATCTATAGTACATGCAGTGTCCTTGCTTAAATAAGATATTCCATAGCTAATCTTGCTAGCTTTAGTAGGGTACTAGTTATAGTTTATTAAAAGTTTAAGACGGAGCTTAGTTATAAAGGGATGTAAGTTATTTTTATTTCTATTAAATATTGGAGGATTAGGGAGATTTTTAGATTTTATAGCGGGTATTAAATTTATTATAGCTATAGGTTGAGTTACTATTATTAGTTTAAAGTTCGCGTTTAAGGGGCTAGGTTTAGATATAGTTACTTTAATCTTGTTTACAAGTGTTATTATTAGGGTCTCTAATGTAAGTACTTTAATGTTGTAAAGTTCTTTGCAGAGTGCTTCTATTAATTACTAATGCTAGGCTTCTAGTGCAGCCTGCTATTAAGCTAAGGCGTCCATAAAGGACTATTGCATTATGGTTAATTGTTCCCTAACTAGGGTTATAATACTTATAGTTATTAAAGCGGATTTGGGTTTGTTTGCCATTTTAATAGTAGTTATTTTAATATAATGTAATGTAAGTGCGCGAAGAGGCTTTAGGGAAGATTTAAAGGAATAATATAATTTCTATCTAAATCTAAGGGTATATAGCTCTTGCAGAGTATAAGATGTTGCGTAAAGAAAAGAAGGAAATATAGGAAACGTGTAACTAAATATTTGGGGTCTTGGTAGCAGACGCGTAGGTATAAGCCTACGCGGATTTTAACATGTTTCGACCAAATTCTATTACGTTAGTGGAATTTGGTGGAATTTGATCAAGTTAGTAGAATTTAGCGGAATTTAATTAACTTGGCAGAATTTGGCAGAATTTGATTAAAGCGTTAAAATTTATCTATTAAGTGTTTCACCGAGACATTCCTACTGTAACTGGGCTAGTCCTATTACAATAGTAAACTCCTAACTATATTAAGGACGTATAAGTCTTCCTTAGTCTTACTAACTTCTACTAGAAATTTATATATAACTTCTTAGGCGTTATAGCACCACTTACAGTAATGATGTAAATAAAGGGCCTTCCTATAAAAGGAAGAAAAATATATCTATATTTTACCTAAACGCCTAAATATAAGAAGGCGTTTTAAAACCTTAAAAACGCTTTTACTAGAGTACCTATCCTAGCTTACTTTACACTAGGATGGCAACTCTACCTTAAAACTAATTCCTTAGACTATGTTAATATAGGCATCCTTTCCTAGATAGGTAATAACGGCCTCCTCTACTTAGTTGCATTCTACTTATCTAAGCTTATACTATAGGAGTGTAACTATAAGATCTATAATAAAGAACTCCTTATAATTATATAAGCGTTTAAAGAATTTTAACTAGAACTCTTCTTAGTAGAACCTAACTAGCTAACTAAAGTCCTTACGGATTATTATGACCTTAAGTACTTTATAACTATAAAGTAACTAAATTAACACTAAGCTTGCTAGGACAAATTCCTCTCTGGTTTTAACTTTAAAATTGCTTATAGGCTAGGAGTATAAGGTACTAAGCCTAATGGCCTAACACGCCGTTTGCAAGACCTTCTTTAGTTAGAAAACAACCCTTATAATTAATTCCAATAACAGATAATCCTAAAAGCATGGAACTTGGCCCTAGGTATACTACCTAAGACAGAACTAACCACACCTTAGCTTTATACTACAGAACTAGAGTTACCCCCTAAAATTAATAAGCTTATTACCGTAGTATATAACATCCCTATTAACCTATTACTATATTAACTAATTGCCATAAAGACTACTAGCACTTATACGCTGCCTACTAACCTCTAAAGCTTAGACTAGATTAATATAACAGCCTTAAAAGTAAAAGAGAATAGGCTCTATTATAGAGGCCATCTATTTATCCCTAACTTAGAAGACCTATAACAGCAACTAATCTAAATGGCCTATAACCTCTGGTTAAGCGGCTACCTAGGTAAAAGAGGAACCTATAAGCTCCTAAGCCAATACTACTTCTAGCCCAAAATAATAGACTTAGTTAAACGCTTTATAGGCGCCTACTACAGTTATAAGCGTGCTAAAGCATTCTATATAAAGTACCAAGGACTACTATACCCTCTACTAGTACCTATACGCTAATAGGCAGATATTGCTATAGACTTTGTTATTAACCTACTGTCTTATAAATAATATAGCCAAACCTATAAGAATATCCTTATAATAATATGCCAACTTATAAAAGAACGCCACTATGTCCTAACTAAAGGTGTAGCTATTAGCGACATTGCTAATACCTTTCTTTGCGAAGTCTACTAACTATATAGGTTACCTAACTTTATTACATCTAACTAAGGCATATAATTTAACTCTAATATATAGAGGCGGATTTACTAATGCCTTAGTATCTCCATTAAGATATCTATATCCTTTTACTATAAAACTACTAGACAACTAGAAAATGCTAACGCTAGTATAAAGGCGTACTTATAATAGGTAGTTGCCTATAGTTAAAATAACTAGGTAGACCATCTTCTGCTAGGTGAATTCGCAGTAAATAACTATATCTTAGCCACTACAGGACTTACCCTGTTTTTTATAAATAAAGGTTATTATTTATAATCCAGTATAGAGCTACTAGAGCCTATTAATAAGAAACTGCTATATAGAAAACGCCTTAAGATGCTACTTGCTAATTAGTATGCAGACTATATAAAAGATCTATTTAACTACTGTAAAGGAGAGATGGCCTGGGCCTAAGCAAAGTAGGCTTACTTTACTAACTGTTATAGAACACCACTACCTAAGATGCGTATTAGTGACTAGGTATAGTTAGATGCACACAATATCTCCATATAGAGGCCTATAAAGTCACTTGATTATAAGAACCTTAGCCCCTACTAGATTAAACAAGTTATTAATAAAGGAGCTATATATAAACTAGAGCTTCTACCTACCTTAGCCACCTATAGGATATAGCCTATGTTTTACCTATAGCTACTATACCTTTACCAGCCTAACCCTCTACTAGAATAAACACAGCCTAAACCCCTACTGGTACTAATTTAAGATAAGAATAAAGATAAGAACTATAAAGAGTGGACCGTTAAACAAATTATTAACTCTAAATACTTTGGTAAAGGTAGAGGACGACGGCTCTACTATAAAGCTACCTATATAGGATTTGATATAGATTAGCCGGAATGGCAACTATAGGAAGATTTTAAAAATATAAATGATCTAATTAGCGATTTCCACTATATAAACCCACAGAAACTAGGCCGAAACAGAGATTTTATACCTAATCCTCTATAGGAGCCGCCATAGCTAAATTATTATACATTACCGTTACATAACTACTCTAATAAAATATTAAGAAACTTTAACCACTGGATAAAGTTATCTAATTGGTCAGATTCTAGACGCTAAGAAGAAGCTAGCTAATTAGGATTTTCTATCCCCGGGATAGAAAATTACTATTAGCTCGCTTGCTACTAGCGCCTTAGTAATACCCTTGCATCTCACTAAGTCTCTAATAGTCTCCTTCTCCTCTATAGCCTAGTACCTTCGCATAATAGTAACCTATAAGCTTTAAGTTAGAAGCATCTATATAAGCCCATTATACCTATAACAATATTTCTTCTTCTTTTATATACCCTAAGCGTTCCCTCTATATATATATAGTAACTACAGCGTTGCCAAAGCTCCGCCTTAATAGGAGGGGGGGTAGTGTTACGGAACCTAACCGCAGGGGCCTCCATAGGAGAGCTCCGTGCTTTTGCGTACACCTTGCGTACAGCTTATGTTAGCTACGCGAAGGTATATTACCTCCTTACGCCCTTAACCCTTACGATCAATCGCGCAATGTCTTATAGACTCCTTGAATACATACGCTCTGTAGCTATTGCCCTCGTTCCATAACAGGACTTTATAATATTAATACTTAGCCTAGATATTAGCGGCGCCTATAATAATATATCCTATAAGCGCCTCCTATATATTCTTAGGGCAAAGGGCTTCCTAGAATAGATTATATAATTTATTTAAGGGTTTATGGGCTAGAGAGAAATATTACTAGTCTTTAGCGGATACTAGAGCCCCACTATTATAATTGTAACAGAAATACTATAAGAATTACATCTTTTACCTATACTCTTTCTTTTCTTTATAAGCAACCTAGGAAATAGGTTTCGTTAATAATATAAACCTAATTATATACAGCCTAATAGTATCAGGTGAAACCTGAGCAGATCGTATATAGCTACGAGGCACAGGCGACTCGCATGCGACTCGCCTATAAGGCACATGCGCTGCACGTGCCTAGGGAAACCCCTTACCTCGCACCTCAGACTCCTCCTTCTCCCTTAAGGATTCGTCTGTCTATACAATATACCCTATTGTTCTATCATTGGACTCCCTATCCACATCCTTACCTTATAAATAGCTATAGAGAATTACAGAACACTAAAGAAAGCCTATAATATCTATATAGAATAGGCAAATATAAAGTCTAATTCTTACTAGAGAAATACTAGCTAATCTATTTTATAAGAAATTGTAACTAATCTATAGATTTCTAGTATATAATCTATATTTAAGGCTTTAGGGGTTAACTAGTTTAAGGCCTAAAGATATTAGGAGTATAGGTAGACAGTAAGCTCTGGTGGAGTGTATATACGGCATAAGCGGCCCATAAGGGCTAAGTATAGTATATTACTATATCTAGGATTGTTAATTCTATATAGGGTTCATACTTCTAAAGGTTACGTTTACTATATATATAGCAGTTATCCGGCCAACTATAATATATAAATCTAGTATTTGGGCTATTAGAGAAACTAAAAAAAGGCCCCCCTAAATTACTCCTTAAACCACTTTAAAAGGTTTAAATAGCCTATATCTAGAGTATAACAGGTGGATATAAGTAAATATCCATAGCACTACTTAAGGAGGAAGCTAATATTCCCTCCTATAACTATATATTAAAGCCACTATAATATAAAGGGCATAAAAGGAACGCAACTCTAATATTATTGTCTGAACGAGGTTGTCTGTAACTAATTGGGTTACAGTCGTTTAAGAAATATCGGTAACTCGCTTATAGTGGGGTGTCATAAGTGTCTGTCCTAAGCGAATTTTTAAGCCAACCCACCCCACTAAATTATATATAATAACCACATAATTAATTCTAAAGCCTTAAAAAACATCTAAGGTTTATATTATATATTAAATCTAGCCATTATTACTTTTATTTTATTTTTAAAACCGACAATTCCTTTAGAAATCCTATTAGTTCCCCAATAAGATCTATAATGTTTAATATATATTTTATACTACTAGATATTAAATTTTTTTTACAAAAATTTAATATTTTATAAAGATTTATTGTTATTATAACTTGTTCTATTTAGAATATTATTTTAAAAGCATAAAAGTTTATTATAGGATTGTGAAGTTAAAAAATTGGAATTTGTATGGAGAATTGCATCTTTTTCCTATTTTTTAGCTTTATAGCCTTCTAATAAATTTATATATTTTTTATATAAAATTTAAATAGAGAGAGTTTTAGTAATAGCAAATCTCTATAAAATATTAGATTTTTAAGAAATATTTTTAATATCTGGTAGTAGAAAACATATGCTAAAAATAGTAAGTTTGGTAAAAAGTTGGAAAAACGTAAGGGCTTTTAACAAAGGACTATAAGATTTAAGACTTTAAAAAAAGGTTATAATAGCTATATCTTATATAGCGATAAGCCTTATAACTATTTTAAGGCTATAAAATTGATTTTGCAGTTGCTGTATAGTAATTCAGCGAAAAATATTACATTTGGTGTGGTCTGGGCACGGACACTTTTGACACCCCACTGTAGAGCCGCAACGTCGCGCATCTGTCAGATAATCTGTATTCTCTAAAGGCGTGGGTCACGTGCACGAGTCACGTGCACGGAGTACGTGCATTGTAAAATCTCTTTATAGCTCAAAGCTCTAGGGCCCCCAAGACACGTTACTTAAGACATGATATAAGATCATCAATCTATTAACCCATTTTATTAATAAACCCCTCTATATAAATTATCTAACAGTTATAAGCCCGGTCCGCCGACTTAAGAAGCTATTTAGCTATTACTTAATCATTTTAAAGAAATTCTACCTTATTGTTAAACTCTAACACCTTATTGACAAGACGTAGACTCTAACAGAAATCCTACCTTAATTATCACAGGACAAGATTCCACGAGATTCCATAAGTTTTTATAAAATTCTACCTTATCGCCAAAGGACGATTCTGACGACAAGGACGATCCTGACAATAAGGACGATCCTAATAACAAAAATACCATCTCAAATCCTCCTTTGCCTATCAGTTAAAATAACTCTACTAACATTAAGTTTATTAACCACAATCATCCTTAATAAACTAGAAGACTGGGAGCAATAGATCTAGCAACTACAAGCCCTTATAGAACAGCAAATTTAGGCCCACGTTAACCCAGCCATAGAAGCACCTTAAGAAGGTCTACTTAAAAAACCACCTTATCTAAAGGTTACAGATTTCAACAAGAATGTAACCTTATATACACAGCTCTTAACAAATTAATAGAAAGCGTACAAGAACAGCAGACGATACTACGACTAGGATATAAAGTATTTCCTAAGATAGGAAGATTATCTTCAACAGATCCGTATCTAGATTACGTCCATAGTATCAATTTAGAAGAAGCTACTGCTTAACCCTTCCTTAACTATTAAAGAATGGCTATCTTAATTAAAGGAGAACACAGAACCTACCTCGTTGTTTGTTAGGAAGAAGGTACAACACCAATACACAGAAGCCCTTAAGGGGTTTAAATAGTTATCAAAATTAAACCAATGGCTAGATTAATGGGAACACGCAATATCCCTAGGAGAGAAGTACAAGATCCCTTAAATATCCAATAGAATCTGGCTTCAAGATTTGGCAGAAGTTATTCAACCGTTTAGTAACGCCTACTATATAAAGTACACTACCGAGTTAAATAACCCTTAGAAGTTAAGATCTTCTAAATACCATAGAGTAGCAAAGAAGCTGTAAGAAGGACTTAGAATACCCTTAAAGAAAGCCAATACTACTATAAGAGGGAGTACCTTTAATGCAGACTTTGTAGAGTAAGCTATAATAGATCACTCTAATACTACTAAAGGTCCAGGGAAATGAACCTTAGCATGTACTAGACGCTTAAAGAGAGCCGGGTTACTGGTAGACGAGGAGACGTCCCACAAGAAGCTACTACCCGTGTACTTAGCGTGCGAGAAACAAGGACATTCCCTTTAAGACTATTGGTATTTATTTAAAAACAAGAAACCCGAAGGAGTTATAATCGGAGATGCTCGCATTAAAAGGGTGCTAAAGAAGGTAGAAAAGAATAAGGATCTTACTAACTAAGTTACAAAGATTAGACTTAAAGAATAAGAAGACAAGGCTTAATAACAACAGGATAAGAGCCAAAAAATAGTTAAGATTAAGGGAGAAGCTAATATAATATTCCTAGAATTGTATCACACCGGTCAACTCTATCCACTAAAGCTATTGACTATTCTTAACTTAGGAACCACTCTCCATATCTTTAATAACCTCTCTCGTTTTTACAATTTTAGGAAAGCTTTAAGACACAAATACGTCACCGCCGGCAGCTTAAAAGTGCCTATACTAGGTTATAGCAATGTCACTCTCTAAGTTACAAAACTAGACAAGAGCAAGGGAAACCTACGTCTTAAGGACGTTGCCTTTTATATAGACTTTAATACAAATCTAGTGTTGTTCCGTCTACTTCAAAAACAAGGGTACTACTGGGACAATAAAGGAGACAACAATCTTCTAGTTCGGAAGAATAACACAATCCTATATTAAATAGAAGAACGTTATAGACAACAGACTATTAAATACATCCGACTAGGAAGTCTATTAGCGTTTAATACAAGCCAACTACTACGCCGCCAATGGAAGCGTAGAGCATTGTTAAGAGACACTTATCTAGATTTAAAAGGTAATATGCGTCTATAGTATCTGCGTCTAGGTTATCTAGGACCTATAAGCCTTTACTATCTAGGTCTTAACGCCTTAGGAGTTAAGCTTTAAGGCCCAAAGACAACGGAATATTAACATTGCAGTCTTACCAAAATTAAGCGTTAGGTCTTAAGAAGGTTCTTAGAATAGAATATTAATAAACCTTATCTTAACCTCTACATTAACTGGACTGACCTTAAGGAAGCGTATACTAGATTTATATAAGTTATATTTATTTATAAAACCTTCTTAGAAAGAACCTTCCCGTATTTTATAATAACGTATAGCAAGGAGAAGGAGACACTATAAGTGCTTAAAGATTTTATCTAATAGATTTGTCTGAGGTATAACCTTAAAGTTAACACTATTAGATTAGACAACAAGCTAGGGAGAAAAAGAACTCTTAAATAGCTATAGACTTAAGGGATTACATTTAAGCCTTTAGCGCTATATGCCTAAGCTTAGAACGGTACCGCCAAACGCTTAGGGGGTATAATTATTAAGAGAGCACGAGCAATAAGAATTGCTGCCAAGCTACCGCATAATTTATGGAACGAGATCGTTAACTATACAGTCTACCTTTAAGATTAAACGCCACAAGAAAGCAATAGATGGAAATTACTATATAAGAGGTTCCATACCTACCTAGCAAATAGGAGATTAAGAAAACCATAATTAGCGCACCTAAAAGCCTACAGCTGTAGGGCGTACGTGATGATATCGGATGCCTAGCTAAAGAAGAAAAGGCTAAGTAAGCTAGATCCGCGAGCCTATATCGGCTACCTTATTGGCTATAACTCTATTAATATCTACAGGATCTAGATCCTATATAAAGGTATCATTATCTCTACTAGGGATATTATCTTTAATAAGAAGACGTTCTTTGACAGAAAGCGAACAGACATCTTAAAGGATTTATACGCCGAATTAGATACGCTGATTAAGAAGATTTAACTTCCTAATACCCTAACTAAGAACGAGGTTCTCCTGGAAGATAATAACAAAGTATTTAAACCATTAATTTAAAAGGAAGATGTTAACAATAAGCCAGTTTAAGCCTTTAATAAGTTAGCAGATCTTAACCTTGCAAGAGCTCTCGAAGATATATATTATACGCCACCTCTAATAGAAGAAGACAAAGAATCTCCATATGCCTTTCACGTCGAGTATCCTACAAAGTTAGATGTATAAGGTATTAATTAGGACATCGTTAGCCAAGTAGGAGACGGGTTTTACACTTAGGGGGTGTTTAATAACTCGGTTAAAGACTTGTTTAAGGAAGCCTATGATAATAGGTTTAAAGACTTTGTTACTAAAAGGATTACGTTAGCCTATAAAGGCGCCTTCTTAGTAGAAAGGAAGTTTAACCTTAATAGTTAACTTAACAATAGTAAGCTAAAATTAGGCAGAACACGTAATGTTAGATTATATAGGAAGAACTTACCTCTGCCACCTCAGTTAATCCGCGACCTTAATACGCATCCTCTTTAAGATCAGTTCTAAGAAGCTTAATAAGCCTACCTCTAATCCCATTATTAAATAAGGTTGTTTTAAGAAACAGACAAGAAGTATATAAAGGGACAGCAGGTCCTTAGCTTAATGTAGGTATTCGTCTACAAGACGGACAAGCACGGATTTCTCCAGAAATGCAAGGCACGCTTAATACTATGCGGAAATTAACAGGCCCTAGGAGACCTACCTATGAGAGCTACTATATTAGCTAGTATGACCTTCCGAACTCTTATGGCAATTACCGCAAAATTTGACCTAGAGACGACATAGATAGATATAGTCAATGCGTTTGTCCATTACGATCTTAATAAGGTCGTCTATATAAAGCTACCGCCAGGGTTTAATAAAGGAAAGACAGACAAAGTACTGCGCTTAAGAAAAGCCTTGTACAGACTATAACGATCACCACTGTTATAGCAGAAGAATCTTACGAGCTCGTTAAACGAATTGGGCTTTAAAGAGGTACCTTAGGAGCCGTATATTATACTAAAAGGTAGAATAGTCGTCTTCTTCTACGTTAACGATATTATCTTCTGCTACCAAAAGACAGATAAAAAGAAAGCTTAAGAAGCAATTAAGGAGCTATATAAGGAATACTAGATAAGTACCCTTAGCGAGCTAAAATGGTTCCTAGGAATCTATGTGCTACGTAATTATAGCTAGAGGCTCCTATGGCTATTCTAGGAAGCCTATATTAAGAAGATAGTTAACTAGTATAAGATAGATCTTAGAGGGCGTCTTTTAAATACTCCTATGGCAGAATCGGAACTCCTCCCTACTAATTACCGATTGATCCATCTAACGCGTCCGTCCCTTAATATAAACCTACTAGTCCATCCTATATCCCTACTAAGAGAAGCAGCTTCTATAATGCTATATTAGAGAAAAATGGGTTTAATACTTTATATAGCTACTATAACGCGTCCGGATATTGCTTTTGCAGTATTATAGCTGGTAAGGTTTAATTAGAACCCAAGCCAAGAGCACTATTAAGCGGTAGACAGAGTAATCTAGTACCTATATGGCACAAGGAGCAGAGCAATCTACTATAGAGGAGATAAGGAAGGAATGAACAGTAGAGGGAGAGATAAAGGAATACGCAATAAAGGACAAGACGACGGAAGAGACAGTAGAGGTAAAGCGCAATTATTTATCTATACTAGCGATGCATTATTTACGGACAACTCCGTTAACAGAAAGAGCTTATAAGGATACATTATAAAGCTATTTAGGGGGCCGATCGCCTAGAGAGCAAATAAGTAGGGTATGGTAATAACGTTAAGCACAGAAGCCAAGTTATTAGCCCTATTATAGATAGTAAAGGAAGCTATCTTTATTAGCAGGCTATTTAAAGCAATGACGTTACGCCTAAACGAGCCCTTAATTATTAAATGCGACAACATATAGACGCTTTAACTAATTACGGAAGATACAGTAAAGCTAATTACAAAGCTCTAACACGTTAATATCTATTAATACTGGCTATATTAGGAATACGCAATAAGACGAGTACGATTTCAATAGATAGCAATAAAGGAGATAATCGCTAATAGACTTATAAAGGCCCTGCCCAAGTAGAGGTTTTAAAGCTTCGTTAATATAATCAGGATGATGGATATTAAGGAGTAGCTAGATAAGGAAAAGTAACTAGAGGACCTAAGGGACAGTATTAAAGCAAGACGGAAGGATTTAAATAAGATTACGGTTTAATTGACTTATTGACGGACACGAGAAGGTGGCTAGCTTTGACCTTAAAGAGCTTAAAGCTAAGGGGGTGTGTTAGATAATCTATATTCTCTAAAGGCGTGGGTCACGTGTATGAGTCATATGCATAGAGCACGTGCATTGTAAAATCTCTTCGTAGCTCGAAGCTCTAGGGCCCCCAAGACACGTCACTTAAGACACGATATAAGATCATCAATCTATTAACCCATTTCATCAATGAACCCCTCTACATGAATTATCTGATAGCATCACCCACCCTTTCAAAACGATATACCCCCTATAACTTTACCAACATACCTTTATATTTTATAAATAAGGCCTTATTTTATAGCTCTTTACTAGAGCTGTAAAACGAGCCCCTATTTATATAATTTGGAGCCATATTAGTAGGGCTAAAGGGGGTAGAGCCGAATTTTGCATATTACCTCTATATTAAAACGATATACCCCTTATAACTTTACTAATATACCTTTATATTTTATAGATAGGGCCTTATTTTATAGCTCTTTACTAGAGCTATATTAGTAGGACTAATAGGGGTATTATAGGGTACTGGTTTTTGGGGCGGGGTAGCCAAAATTAATCAGCGCAGAGCCTCAATTCAAAATTTTACAACTTTAGTAAAACACTCCCTATAGCCCCGCCAATATAGCTTTATATTTTAGAAATAAAGTTTTATTTTATAGCTTTAGAATAAAGCTATAAAATTAGATATTATTTATATAAATTAAAGCCATGTTGGTAAAGTTATAAGGGGTATATTATTTTAAAAGGGTAGGTAATACGCGATATTTAGCTCTACCCCCTACGGTCCTACTAATATAGCTC
>Ga0307507_10002082_pt1 | contig 43247 bp, 30 predicted proteins | sample 7_EM_MG_FD_207223 | JGI IMG/M metagenome (GOLD analysis project Ga0307507, IMG submission 207223) | Populus trichocarpa ectomycorrhiza microbial communities from riparian zone in the Pacific Northwest, United States - 7_EM | ecosystem: Host-associated > Plants > Roots > Unclassified | place... | reverse complement strand
GGCTGCCCCTTTATATATGTTTACTATGGTCCTTGCGACCCCCTTCTTTTCTTCTCCTTAGCTTAGTATCTTCATTAGATAGCAATCCACAAGCTTCGGTTTAGAGGCATTTGTGCAAGCCGTCACAATCCTTATCTATAAAGACCTTATATAGTAACTGCTGGTGCTATAGGTGACGGCAGGGGATCTGCCACTTGCGATAGAAGAGGCAGTGGTAAGCTCGCTTATCCTTAAAGTTCTAGATATCTGCAAGCTTATTGGCAAGCTTTTAAGCTTCACATATAACGGAACCTTGTAGCAGGAACTACGGTGGGTTCTGTTATTAGGCTGAGTATATAGATATGAACAAAATCAACAACGTAATAACAACTAGTGGAGTGGTTGCCCAACAGATTAACTCCAATTGTATTCTAAGATTTACTACAAGGAGAGAACTATCTAAGGTAAGGACTAAGGTCCTTTAAATACACAACTATACTCCTAAGAAATCCTCTCTTGTACATAAGGTACGTGCTATCTATATTAAACATAGTATCCCTTTTATTTAATATAGTTAATACATTTAACACCACGTAACCTTGGTTACTACTCTTTATTATATAGCTCTACTAGTTCCATTCTAGACCGTACCTATATTAACCAACTAGCTTCCTCCAACTCTTCTCTAAGTAGTCATAATATTCTACTTAAAGCGTCCGTAACACTATCTCCCTCCTCTTTATCTTTATCTTTAAAGATTCCTAACATCTCCAAGTTGTCTACTAGAGGTGTAATGTCCGTTTAATTAATCTGGTTAATATCTCTGCTTATTATACCTAAAGCTTCTTCTTCTCTTTCTTAGGTTAAGCGTTGCTTGCGTACTATTTCCTTAATACTGTTACTAGGTGAAGTAATAGCGATTCCTTACTCAAGGTATGCAAAAGAGGGGTTAGTCTATATTGCGCTAGCAAGTCCTTTATCTCAATAACCTTTCTTTTACTTTAAGTGTACTAAAGCAAACATTTAATCGTCCTATAACATTCGCTCTGTTTCTAACGCTAAGTATATATATCCCATGACTCTTAACAGTCTTTAAGTTCCCTAAGTAACTTATTATAGGGTCTTATATCCAATCTGCCGCTATAAAGCTTAACGGTAAGCTAGCCTCTGTGTTGCTCGCAGTTTAATATACCTTAGAAAAGTCCGCACGCGTCCTTAAAACCTAATGTCTGGCTTATACTCATCTCTAATGTCTTAAACGTGTTTACAAGAAAGTTCGTTCTAAGGAGTAGAAACTTGTTTAACAGGGTTTATCTAAGCTGGGTAATAAAAGACCAATCCTTCTTCTAACTAAGAGGGAAACAACTCCAAATAGCTTAGTAGGTGCTCCTCTTAGGTCCCCCTTAGGTGACTTATTCTTTAGCAATTCTTCCTTATTAATGCTGCCTAACCCTTTTTCTTTTAATACTCCTATACCTTTCCCATAGCGTTTTCTAGGTTGCTTAGTGGTTCCTAGGTAGTCTCACTATAGCCTATCTACTTTACTTTATACTATATTTCATTATCTATATCCTTGTAACTAATAATCTTCAAAACTTGCCATTTGTCTTTCTCCCTTCCTCTATACGTGTCCGCCTTGTATACTAGTAGTTTAATATTCCTATATGCTAGTTCTAATATTACAACATATTATACTGGGTAGATTTTTATTTTAGCTAGTAAGTTTAACTTATATATAACTAATAAAATTCTCTATATAATTTTAAAAGGTCTTAGTCTAATATAGTCTAACTTCTTACCTAATTATTAACTCTTAAAATTTTTATATAGTAGCTATACTTTATCTCCCTCCTTAAGATCTGGTCCCTTAGATCTCTTAGCATTATAGTACCTTTTCATTTATTCTTATACTAGTTTAGCTGTTTCTTTAAGGTTTGCATAAAGATTCATTAACATCTCTATTCTTTATTTAGCTGTGCTACTTGTCTTTTTTGCTTGATATAGCAATAATAATATTCTTAGTTTATATCCGTAATTCGCCTTAAATGGTGATATTCCCATTCCTTCTTATGGTGTTGCATTATATATAAATTATATAACTAGTAATAACAATACCTAATTATTCTATGCGTAATTAATATAGTGCCTTAGATACTGTTCTAGTGTCTAGTTTAGTCTTTCCATTTATCCGTCCGTCTACGGATAATATGCTGTAGATATTACTGTGCGAACCCCTTATTCCGCCAAAAATACTTCCTAAAATACTGCTATAAATCTTGGATCTTTATCTAATATAATCTTATTTAGTGCTCTATATCTTGCAAATACTTCCTTTATATAGATTCTAGCGACATCCTCTGCTAATACCTCTTTAGTGCATGCTATAAAGTATCCCCACTTTATTAGCTTGTCCACTATTACTAAGATCGCGTTATAATCTTGTCCTATAATAGGATCTTTTAACTTTAGTAACTTAACAATAAAGTCCTATAATATAACCTCCCATAATCTTTCTGGTGTTTTAATAGGTTATAGCCCTCTATACGGCTTATGCCTTGTTAGTTTGTTCCTTTAGCAATCTAGATATTCTTTTATAACTTGTCTTACTAGTCCCCAGATTCCTTAAATAATGTACTCTTCTTAAAGTCTTAACACTAAGCCTATAGCTTTATTATGTTCTTATATTATTCCCTTATAGAATTCCTTAACAAATTCTTCTATAACAGACTTAGGCACATATATTGCTTCTCTGTTTTTGTATTGCTCTAAGTCTAGATTATCTACCTATACTTCTTAGATCTTCTGTGTCTAATTACTCTCTAGTAATTTATAGATCTAACTTTCCTTAGTTGCTGTAATTTTTGGATAATTATACCTAATTAGTCCATTTATATCTTTTCGTAATAAAGCCCCTAACGGCTTTTTATTGTTTTATAGTTTAGTCTTCTAACTTAGAGCGTCTGCCCTTGTATTGTCTGTACCCTTAGTATACTAAATTTTAAAATGGTATTCTATAAGCATTTCCGCCTATTTAACCTGTCTTTAATTAAGTTCCTTTGTCGTTAGAAATCCTATAAGGTTCTTATAGTCCGTCTTAACCATAAATGGTTTCTCTATGCCTTGCAAGAATGCTCTCTATTCCCTTAACGCTGTAACTATACCTAACAACTCCTTATTATAGATGTTATAGTTTAACTCTAGTAGTGTTATCTTCCGACTATAGTATGCCACTGGGTGCCATTTATCTTGATATCTTTATATAAAGCATGCCCCTAGTATAAAGTCTAATACATCCGTTTCTATAACCGTCTCTAGACCTAGTTAATAGATCTTAAGAACTGGCTCTTAGGTAAATAACTCTTTAACTCTCTTAAACAGTTCCTGTTACTTCTTTCCCCATATCCATAGTTCTTTTTTCTTTGTTAACCGCGTAAGTGGCTCAATATCCTTTAACTATTGTGCTATAAACCTTTTACAGTAATTGCAAAACCCTAGGAACAACCTTAACTGTGTGACATTCTCTAGTTCTTACTAACTAACTATAGCCTTAATCTTCTTTAGATCTATGCTAAATTGGCCTAGTTTAATAATAAATCCCACGAAATTGATCTTCCTTATAAAGAACTTGCATTTCTTAATTGCTACTAGCATCTGTTCTTTCTGTAGTCTCTTTAAGACCCACTTAATATATTCTCCATGTTCTTTCTCATTTTCTAAGTAGATAATAATATTGTTAAAATATACCATAACAAACTTATCTAAGTGTTCTCCTAATATACTATTGATTCGCTTCTAGAACGTTACTAGTACGTTTATAAGTCCGAATTGCATAACTAATGGTTTATATAGTCCTTCCTTTGACCTAAAGGCTGCCTTCTATTCGTCGCCTTCCTTAATCCTAATCTAATGGTACGCCTATCTTAGATCTATCTTTATAAAGATCTTTACGTTACCTATCCTATCTTAGATTTCGCTAATTAAGGGTAAAGGATACCTATCCTTCCTAGTGATACTGTTTAACTGTCTATAGTCTATACACATCCTAAGTTTTCCGTTTTTCTTTAGGATAAACAGTACTGGATATCCCGCTGATAACTATAACGGTCTAATATATCCCTTGCGTAAGTTCTCCTAAATAAACTCCTTAAGCACTACTAACTCCGTTTTAGTAAGCTTGTAGATTAGAAAGAACTTTAGACTCATTCCCTCTTCCAATTCTATCTTATAGTCCCATGCTATATACTCTAATAGCTTTTCACTTTCTAGTAACCATAACTTTTTGCCATACTTATGGTATCTCTTTGGTACATAACTTAAGCCTTGCTCAGTCTCTTTATATATCGCTCTGACTTAATACTATACCAACTTGGTTTGCTATCGCATTTTATGTCGTTAAGTATCTCTAATATTAACCTAACCTATAACCCAATCGATCTTTAGATTATACTCCTATAACTAAGGCATTCCTAGTATTACCTCATCCTATCCCAATGGTAGGATATTAAAAGACACTCTAACTGGTCTTCCTTTAATAGTTATCTAAATAGGTCCTGTTTTAAGATTAATAATGCCTCCTCTATAGGTTATCCTATCTCCTAAAATTATTATAAGTAAATACGGGTGTTCCTTTTATCTGTATAGTAACCCCATCCTTTCTACTACCTTTAGCGATATGTGGTTTCTTATTACTCTACTATCTACCAACACTTTAAACTACTAATCTTACCACTTAACTTATAAATTCAGGTATTGTTCTTAAATTCCTTTAAGGGTCTAAGGCTCTAATACTGGTTCCCTCTGGTCCTATACGCCTCTCCTTTTCCTAACTATTGGCTGCTAGATCCTGCTTATACTTAGTCCAACTTAGGCCAATACTTAGTTCGTTTCTTTTCCTCTATATGCCATAAATAAGTGTTCTCTGGGCACTCCTACTACTATCATCCGTCTAGGCATTCTTCTATAAGGAATCTTCCTGGTTAAAGTATTAAGTCCCCTTGACCTTATACTTCTACTAGGTGCCAGCCGTGCATATACTTAGCGTCCCTAAACCGCTTTTCCTCTAGTGCCCAATACATCCTTACTAGGTACTTCCGGTTCTTATCTTTTAGTGCTCTATATATGTTATATATATCATCCACACAAGCTATCTACAATAGTGTATAATACGCTATATGTTTTAGATTAACTCTTAGTTCGTCTTTGTCCTTAAGTTTAAACCTATACCTAGTTAACCTAACTACTGGTATCTCTATTGCGGGTACTAAGACTTACTGTTCACTTCTCCAGTCCCTAAATCCTTCTTCTAGGTTTCTTAACGTTATGATTAATGCTCCTTTAATGTGACTTATGCGTTTCTTAGTAATAGGTTGGTCTTAGACAACTTTTTTATCTAGCCATATATAAAAGTCTTCCCATTTATTGTTATGTCGTTGCCTATACCACTTTCTATATAACTGGTTTAGTATGTATGGTTTGTCTATTAGAAAGTACCTTGTTATTACTGCGTTGTGATATCCTTTAGTATATCTTTCTTCAAACCTAGTTAGAATATCTAGATCCTCTTCTTGTTCCAGTTTATCTAACCACTTTGCCCTAGGTGTCCCTACACTTGGCCTATTAGTAACTCTTCGTATAGGTGCTCTGTCCCTTATATGACCTGGCGTAGCTAATCTCTTATCTAGCTTTTGCTCTTGCCATGCGATAATTCTTTGTCTAAACTTATCCATAGTTTCTTGTTTTTTGCGTCTTGCAGCTGGATCCTTATAGTCGTCTTGCTTTTTAATTCTGGTATTAACTTTTCAATCTTTAGGCTAAACACTGCGTTCACCTAGGATTACTAACGTTCTTATTCGTTCCCTGAACTTATAGTTCTTGAACTTGCGTCCTATACTTATTCGTTTGTCACTAAACTAAGTTACTGCCCTTTCCTATCAGTTTTCGTTCGTTATAGGTCCTTAGGTGTATTTTATCTCGTCTTAAGAATCTTAAGCCTATGGCCTTTTGCCTTTATTAAGTGATAAGCTAGCACTAGCAGTTGTCTACTTACTTAGTTTCTTTTAAACATTGCTCCTATTATCTTGTAAAGCAATAGAAATCGTATTTAATGGTGTTATAATACCCATTACCGAACCTTGTTCTATAATGGTTTTAGTCTCTACTTCTATTACATTATTAAGGTTTAAGTGCTCCCAGTTAGCCTCCTTTTTATCCTTATTACTACTAATTAATAAGTATTCTAACTCTATTGTCATTGTCACTAATCTCTATCTATATATTGCTATAATATCTTAATCTAGCTTATAAAGTTGATCTTGTTCTTTATCTAACTCTTAGGTTCCTTTAAGTTCTCTTAACTCTAGCTCTTACGGCCAATAGCTTACGCCGTACTTAGCGTCCTTATAAATTTGGTATGCGTTGTTGTAACAATACGCAAAACTATTAATTAAATATTCTTTTGTTCTTTACAGTGCACCATCGTCCCTCTATATATATACACTGTCTACTAGTCTCGTTCCCTTTACCACGTGGTTACTCTAACCACCTCTGCAGTCTCTGGCAAAATAACTTTATTTTCCGCAATTTATACAAGCTCCATCTCTAAACCACTAATTTTGCTATAGAGTCCGCCTAAATATCTTCTGCTGCTAAGATCTCTAGTTTAGCCTCTACTTCTTAGTCCTTTAATTACTAGATCCTTAACCTCTAGGTTTCCATAGTTTCTTTTCCTATCTTTAGGTTTCTTTAGTACCGCTTAGGTCTATTAGCTCTGCGCCATTCCATAGTTTTTAACTCTGTGTCTATTATTACGTACTCTACGCCTTATATAACTATAGAACTCTGTCTTGCCCTTTCTTAGCTTATTCCCTTTAATAGATCCTATTATCGATCTTTATTAACTGGTCTATTAACTCCCTTAGAGTATCCACATCTTCTATTAGGATAATTACGTCCTAGACTTTAGCCTTAAGTCCCTGTTTATACTATGCCATAAGCGCCCTATTGTTCCACTTAACCTGCGTGGCTAGTATCTAAAACTGTGTTGTATACTCAATTACTAAAGTACGTTATACCAAGTTTTAAAGCTTTTGTTTGGCTATAGTTATAGATTCTAGGTCTCTAAATATCTACATCAGTTGTTCCGCGAACCCATTCTAACTGGTAAATATGTACCGTACGTCCTGGTTGGTAGTTGTTATACCATTGGCCTATATCTCCGTGAGATATAGTTTAAACTACTTAAGTACTCTCCCCGTCAGGAACAATCCTGCGTAGGCTACTTAATCCAATAATATTGCTAACTTCGCTCCCTTCTGTATAACCTTAAAGTACATCTACATAAGAAATCCCTTAAGCTTTAACCTTTCTCCTAAGAACCGTTTAATTAAAGGTAACTTAATCTTTACTGCTCCAATTTCATTAATGCGTTCTTTAAGTATCCTATTATTGTCTTATAAGTGATCAACTATTTCCTATAACTAACCTCTTGTAACTACTTAAGAATCTCCATTACTTATACTGGTGTTAGTTGGCCCTAAGGTTGTAGCTACTGTCGATATTGTCATAACTGGTGCTTTAGGTGGCATATTGTTCAATTTCTCTGTTTAATACTGTAACCTTGGTAGTGAATGTGTAACAGAACCTTGTAGTAGGAACTACAGTGGGTTCTGTTATTGGGCTGGGTATATAGGTATAAACAAAATCAACAATATAATAACAACTAGTGGAGTGGTTGCCTAACAGATTAACTCCAATTGTATTCTAAGATTTACTACAAGGAGAGAACTATCTAAGGTAGGGACTAAGGTCCTTTAAATACACAACTATACTCCTAAGAAATCCTCTCTTGTACATAAGGTATGTGCTATCTATATTAAACATAGCGTCCCTTCTGTTTAACATAGTTAATATATTTAATACCACGTGACCTTAGTTAACACTCTTCGTTATATAGCTCCACCGGTTCCATCCTGGACTATGCCTATATTAACCAACTAGCTTCCTCTAACTCTTCTCTAAGTAGTTGTAATATCCTACTTAAAGCGTCCGTAACATCACGGATCTCGCTATATATTAGTTACTAGATTGGATAGGGGAAGCGCTTTAACTAAGGGTATTTGATAGAGACGCTAAGGTGTTTTATGCGGAATTCTCGCTATTATTACTCTGCTATAGCATCCTATTAATTAGCCCGTTCATCTATTATAAGAAGGAGATTGAGAATACTGAATTTGCCTTATAATTTCTTTAAGCCAGTAGATAGCTTCTTAAGGGAGTTATGCCATAATTTATTTAGGTTAGTAGTTAGAATTTGGAGTAGTAAAGGACTGTAAGTATATAGATAGTTGGCCTAGAGCTTACGTGTATTAACCTAGTGGCGAACGATATATTTAACTAAGTTAAAGTTTAACTTATCCCACTTACGCTTCTTAGAATGCCCCTTAATATCCTTAGCTATAAGTATAGCTTGGTTAAGGCTATTAAGGCAGCCTTGCTTAGTGAACCTTATCTTCAGTGCAATACAAATATGGTGTTAGATATCCTTATTCTTAATACGCTGTTCTAGTATCCGCTCTAAGTGTACCTAATAGTGGAGGTATGTTACTTCTTACTCGCCTTCCTTAAGGCCTTGGAAGGCAAGCTTAACAGTAAGCTACTCGGCAGGTAAGTTGTCGGTTATATAATATTATAGGTTCCAAGCCTTCCTATACCAGCGTTTGATACGATAAAGATACTTAGCAATTATAAGGCTACCCTCATTGCTAGTAAGGAAGTGCGCGCACAGGCGGAAGCTTCCTGTATTATTCCATACTGTAATAGTAAACAAATACCACCCTAGGTAGTTAGTTTTATGCGTTAAGTCCATAAGGGAAAGCCTATATAACAAGGAAGTTAGAATATGCGTTTTAGAAGAAGATCTGTGTATAGTATAGGCCAAAAAAGGGGTAAACAATATACAATCCGCACTTAGCCAAGACCTTAAGTTAGTATTTTTTAGCAAATATAAGGCCTACTATATCAACTAAGCTGCTGTCTTTTGCTTTGTGTTAAGCCTTAACCTTCTCCTATATCTAATTACTGCCTTCTAACTACTTTATGCCCTTATCTAACTACTTCTTCTACGGATTAGTGTTGCCCTAGAGTTGTATATCCGGATTAGCGCTATAGTAGCCTTAGGCGTAGTTATTAATATTCTTCTGGTTTAAAAAGCGCCCACTAGTTTCCTTTAGTGGGACTTTACCTTCTAGTTAAGCCATGCCATGGAAGGCGTATAGAACTACTACTGGTTTATATCTACCTTCAGTTTTACCAGTAACGCGCTCACGCAAACCTGAGTTCTTTTTAATTGAGTCCGATGCATTAATATCATAGCTATGCGTTTAATCGTCATGCCGTTTAAGGATTCATATGCCGTTAATATAGATAGTAATGTTTATACAATAATTGCATTAAGCACCTTCGCGGATTGTCTTCTGCATAAGGCGCTCGCCAGAAGGTTCCTTTGGGTCCTATATTTGCAATAGAAACGGCAGAAGTAGTAGATTAAGTAACTACTATCTTTTCGCGGCCTATTCTTGCTCTTATATAACCAAATATTATCAATATATAGCCAATAAGTATTAAATTCTTCAGCAGTAAGGGTAATGGGCTTATTAAGATAAAATAAGGTCTCCCGCTAGGTGGTAAGGTGCTTAGGATTAGCTAGAAGCTTGCTTATATTAAGTAGCTGACGATTAATTAAGGTTAGGAAGGTGGTGTTAAGGAAGGAAGGATATTGAGGATATTAACGCGTTGGTGAGTAAACAAAGGATAAAGTCTCTAATAGTATACCGAGGATGCTCCGGTCATATTAAATTACTATGTAACGAGTATTTTACCGGTGCTCAGTGATACGACTACTTTAGTGGCGGGCCCGTGCGGGCCCGTGCGGTATGGGCAGTTGAGTTACGTTCCTTAATTGCAGGCATTTTCTTAATAAAAGGCATCACTCGGCATTATCCACGATATTAATAAAATGTAGCTTTAGTTTTATATAATCAAGGCTCTATCGCGACATTTTATAGTGTTTGTATTGGAATCTCTACTTGATTGACTGCACGACGTTGCCTATATCCATGCCAACGTCCTCATCTAACACCTCACTGTCGCTCGAATTGCTCTGCTCGTCGTCATCTACCTCTACCTGCGTATTGACCTCTTCATCTACCTTTTTTGCAGCTGCTATTAAAGCCTTTAAAGTGAGCCGTTGCTGCCTCAAATATAACAGTAGATGCCTCTACCGTCAGTTGCGCAGCGGTCGCGAATGCTTTAGTTGACGCAGCTTGATCCTCTGCCTTCCTGAATTCCTCTCATGCTTCAGCTGTCTTCTTCGTCGCTATCCTAGATGCAGTCTCCAAAGCTTCTATGCCCCCTTTGACGCCAGCAGCGCTGCTCGAAACTGCCGCTGGTGTTGCTCTGCCTTCCTCTTGGCCTCCGATGCGGCAGCCCGAGCCTCCTTCCATGCCTTGACCTGTTCCTTATAGAGTATCGCTGCCTCCTCCCGCTTGATTTTAGATCGCTTCCTTTGTTCCTTGGCGTTCTTTTTGGCTTCCTCTACAGCCTCTCTAGCAGCGACGATCGCCTTCATAGCGTCACGGTATTGTAGTCGTTGAAGAAGGCCTCAATTGCGGCAATGTTGTTACCAGCAATTGCACGTTCTTGATCGGGCGTAGCAAATGCGAAGCTCATTCTGGCGAGTAAGAAAGGCAGTTATCCATGCTTTGCCTAGCGGTGGTAGTGGTTAATAGGGAGGAAGCTTTCTTGCTTGTTCTTCGAGAATCTTAGTTGCAATAACTCGGATCGTTCGAATTCGAGCAGGAAAGCCGGCATTTGCAAGGTATATACACTGTCGCACGACTGCAGATTCTGCAGGAGGTAGTAGTCGCTGCTGGTGAGTATGCGCGACTTTATGAGATTTATGTTTGCCGTTAAGTCGTCTACGCAATGTATTTGGGTCAACGCCGTAAGACTTTGCAGCATCTTCCCGGCATTTATAAAGGCCATTCTTAAAGCTAGCGATTGCTAACTCAATCCTCTGGTCCGCATTAGGTTCTCAAGTCCAGCGGGGCATAGTAGCGTTAGTGGTAAATTTCTCAAATATAGATCAAGCATTGAGGAATTAAATGTTTTGATTTTTGAAGCGGCAGTATAAGTCGCTAAGCCTAAACAGGCAAGCGGTAAGGAAAAACCGTCAAAACCCCCCCAACCGTCAAAAGCCCATAACCTACGTTAGGATATCCGTTGGTCTGGAAATTCACCCCGAAGACCAAATAGCGACCTATTTAAGAAGTGCTCGGCCAGCATGACGTCGGGTGTGTCCGAATCCCAGCAACATGACCCCAGGTTAGCCTTGCGCACAGAACGTCTATTGAGTGTCCACCGATAGGGGATTAAATGGTCCACGTGAAAGAAACAAAGCTTACTTTCATTTTATGAATAGCAAAATGATTTGTGGCAGGTGAGGCGTTTGAGGCGTCAGGATTGAGGCGCTGTTCTTGTTTCGAGCGGGAATGGTATCATAAGCTGTCCTCAGCCACAAGTCAGAAACGACGATCGCCATCGCCGATGGAGCAACCGGCCTGTTTGTAAAAAAAGCGCGATCGCGATGGGATTGCACATGATCGGGTTTGAGAATACGGATAGCTACAATTTAGGTGAAAAGGCTGAATATCATCCCACTCAACAATAGCATGTAGCCAACGGCAACGCTACGCTCTTTAACCAGCACCAAGGCAAGTTTGAACCATGCATTTAACGATTCTAAAGTTCATATCCTAGGGGGGGGGACGGCGACGGTTTTTGTAGGGGCCCACAATTATCTTTGTGGTGGGTGATATGGCGTGTAAATTGTGGTCTTTTCAATAGGTAGGCTGTGGCCCGGGGATGTCGAAGAAGGGTTTTCATGTGCGTGGACTTGTGGAGTTTGTGGGTTACTCTCACGACGTCATACTCTTGCCACCATCTCACAAACGTAGCCTCTCTCAACTCCCGAGAGGGAAAGTGGCAGCATAGGTCACTGCTTATCATGAAGTATTACTGTTGAGCAGCCTGCAGGTACAACCGATATCAGCAAAAGTGTGGGAGGTCGGACCCCGTTGGTGATAGACAGGAACCGAGTTGCTTGGCAGGCCCAGCGAAGTTGATGATGCAGGCGATGCGGCATCGACAATCTCAAAGATCACATGAGCTTGTGACGTTTGCGGTCTCGCGTGCAACGGCTGGCCAACGAGCCTAGGCGGTTTCGGAATCTTGAGACGGGAAGCGATCAACAGCCTCTTGCATGGCGGCCAATCATCACCAAGCAGCCGCTCCAAGCCCCCAAGCTCCCTCAAGCCTTGCCCGGTGAGCAGGAACCGGAGTTTTCTCCAGTTGTTCAACTGCCGCGCAGAATCCTGCAAGGAATTACGGCCTGGGCTTTATTATTGCCAGGGTGCCGGGCTGGCTTGTTTCAATGATCGAACATCATTGCCATTCTAGGAGCCTGGAATAATGCTGAGCTGCATCGATAAAGGGCCCAAACCTCAGGGCTGCTCTCAGGAACGCAATCCGATTCTTTTTCCCCGCAGTAACTTCCCCAAAGGACTTAAATTGCTATTACAAGCAAGACTCCTTAGTACGATATGGGTTTGGGCGCTAAGTGTACGAGGTCGCTGTCAGATGCACCTTCCTAACTAGGAAGTTAAGCGACTGCGCACGCGCAATCACGTAAATTTAGACTCGATCCCGCTACAAATGCGTAATTTTTAGCACTGCTGTATAAGCTGCAATACCGGCTGCCTAAATTATAGCACTAATAAATTTTAAGTTATAATAACTGCTTTAATGCTATTAATCATACAATAATTTTAATTTAGAATTTATATAAAGCTTATAAAATTAAATATAAAATAAAAAAAAATTTATTTAATAATATACCAAGTGAGTTAGTAAATTAATTTCCTAATTAGGAAGGTTCAAAAACTTCTGACAGCGGCCTCTGTATCGTAATACCAATGGTATTGTTTTAAGAGTCAAGCGTAGCGTGAATAAGCAGTAAAAACTTAATAAAAAACAAATCTTAAACCCTAAAGGGTATAGATTTTCCTCAACTAGTTACACCGATATTGGTGGTAGAGCTTAACGATATCGTCGAAAGTCAGATAATCGTTAATTACACTAAAACAGTCTTGATCAGGGCGTGTACATCGTAATACAAATTATATCATTATATGCCCGTTATCGCAATGAAGGATTTTGTCTGTAGCAACAAAACCACCTGCATATCTTGTTACCACACCACCACACCACCAGCCTCGTCTGATATCACCTCACCACTTCAGCCCACCAACCAAACATAGCCTTACCCCGGTTAGTCCAAAGAATTCGAGATCCAAGACCCGTGTGCACAACCTGCACGCTTTGCACACCGCGCCTCTCTCAACCTATATCAAGCCCCCACCCCGCATCCAAGCCTTCCTTATTCCCCTTCTCCTCCACAATCCACATAACTTCACCGAGAAATACAACTGCGTCGAAAATATCATGGCGCCCTCGCTAAGACATAGCCTGACTGATGTAAGAACTCTCAATGCGGCCTTGCTGTTTCCTAAATCCACCATTACTGACGCTGCTACCTCAGGACAACTCCTTGCAGAAGTACATGCTACTCTCAAGCCAGCAAGAAGTTCTCCGTCGTCGACTCTCACTCCAAATTCCCCCTCCAACTCCAATGACGGCCTCCTCTCCGGAAATGCAATCACTTTCCTCGTCACCAGTGTCTTCTCGCCCTAATTACAACTCTTTTAGCCCTGAGCCATTCCCTATATCTACAGCATCCAGTCGGCCCATGGGTGCTTACCCAATTCCCACCGTTCCAGGAGTCGAGCACCGCAACAGCATGAGCTACGAGAACCAGAGCGAGGACGGCCACAAGCTTTACGAGATCAACCAAAAGATCAAGACAACCTTGACCGAGCTCCTCAACACCGACTCAGTCAAGAACGACGAAAAGTTCCGCACTTGGATCCAGGGACGGCTCATGAATGCTGAAATGGAGATGCGGCGTCAACGAAGACGTCGCAGCAGCATCGACCGCGAGATTGCTGAAAGCATTGCCGAGCGCTTTGAGCACAACGGGTTTAGGTACTCGCCATGACGTGGGTAGGGGTCTTCTCGCTCTTACTTTTACTTTTAATACCTGTCAAACTACTGGCGGAAAAATGACACGAAAAGAGCCGAGTCACAGAAATAGATGAGAGTGACGGAGCTGCGTCGATTATTTTGGAGGAAAATGGCGATCATAGGCCACGTCTGTTAGGGCGTTTTGATTGCCTTTGTATGGGAACAAGCTCGACGGCTATTCAGGCCCTTGGAAGCTGGCGTTACTATCAACATCGTATTCCTCAAGGCCTGGGAGGCACGGCGTACTCACTTCACTTGGGGGGTAGGGGGCATTGGTTAATCGGTACAAATCATATCCAAGGCATATTGATATTTTTGGCTGGCGGCATAATTCTGATTGGACCTTTATTGGTATGATGAATGGCATGAGTTAACGCAACTTACGAGTCATGACATTTAGTTGAATGAATTGAATGGATCACTACGATTGTCATAACTTGCCTTCTCTCATTCTTAGTGGTGAAATGTGTAATCGGCTGCTCCACCCTCTCTTCTGATAGGTACAACGCCGCTACACCTCATCCAAGTCATGATCTCGAACCACCCGACCCTCCGCGGACAAAGCATTTAAATCGCGTTTTGTAATTTCGCCACTCAAAACTGCGGGGTTTTGCAGGCAATGCATCCTTTCCCCAGCCTAGCATGCAACCTGGCTGCACATCCCCACTATTCATGGGAAACATCCTGTAGCTAATGCTGCACCCCAAGAAAAACGAACCACCCAGACCGCACCCTCAACGCACGACTCGCCCGTCTCGCCCGTAGAATCTTATCTCCTGCAAAAACCTGGGGCGGTGCCGCGCCTTCTATTCGCTCTAGCATGCGGTTTTACGAAAAGTTAATCGCGCCTCTCGGAACGGGGATCATCAGCCCCGCTTCTAGCTCCCCCAACCCTTCTCCCCCCTCCACTCTATATAAGAACAGCTGAGATAGAGGGCGGCGGCGGCAGCGGCGACGGCGAGGGCGAGGGGACCGGGAGACTCCGCATTGCGCGCTATTACGCCATAGCCACCTACCCTTTTATTCTAGCTCGAGTTTCCAGCTCCAGCTCTAGCGCCAGCTATGTAAAGTGCCTAAAAATAAACCAGCAGCGCCCAGATTTCTCTCGCGGGCTCAGGCCACACAGTTATGTTTTACATGCACAGCTCGGAGGCAGCCGGATCCGCGCCGATGAGGTACTATCCCGGGGGCGGGATTCGATTGGCCTGCCGACAAGCAACTGCACGAGCAGGTAGGCGGGCAAGACAGGCAGGGTGGAGGTTGGGATGGGATAGGACGGGATGTCTGATATCTGGTTTTCTTGCGCGCGAGAGCGCCACGCGTCTTGGTTCGCTGCTGCAAGGGCATTACGTGCGTTGCGATAACCGTCTTTTCCTGCTTCAGGGGTTTCCCTGCTGGGTCGGGGATGCAGGGACTAGGGACTGCCGGGGGAGTTGGGGTTGCGGCGGATGTGTTCGGTCGTGGTCGTGGTAGGTGGGTTGGGTTTTGAGGATTAGAAGGCTGGTGCGTGTGTGGAGAGTTATGTGTATCAATTGATATGTCCCCATGCCCAGCGCTCCTCCTGCTTGGGCTTTAGGATCCAGTATAGCTATCTACGCTGGATCTTGTGACGGGTAGCCTAAGAAAAACATGGCGCAATATTGAACAGAAGCCGGTTCGTTGGACGCAGCTTAAACATGGATGAAGAAAAGTTTAGATGGTCGAAAATAGTGGCACTGATAAAGACAGCGCTATCCACCAATCCTACTGCCCCCGCCGCACCAGCACCGTCCTTCGCCTTCCCGCTCAACGTGCACGACCACGTCCATGCCCTTGCCTTTCAAGAACTGCACGGTGCGCTCACGCACGTCTTCTAGATTGGCTGTGCGAGCTGCAATGATGTGGATGACGCCGAGGACTTTCTGGTGCGCCGGTGTGTGTGGCTGGGGCTCGTGAGAGTGTGCGTGAGAGCATGAGTCGGAATGGGAATGAGAGGGAGAGTGGTTGTGCTCATCATGGCTATGTTCATGCCCATGCCCATGGCTGTGGCAGTGCTCATGAGCATGATACGGAGAGTGAGAATGTGAATGGTCGCAGTGATCTCCGTGATTATGGCTATGGCCATGGCCATGATCGTGTTTATGCTCATGTGCATGCACTTCTGCGTGAGCTGCTCCGGCGTCTTCGAGCCAGAAACGAGGGACGGTATAGCCGACTACACCTCGTAGGGAGCTGGTTTCTTGTAGTGCATTGCGGATACCGTACTCGACATCCGCGGGAAGAGATAGTAGAAGTCGCATACCAGAACTCTTAACAAGCGGGATGGCGGAAAGGAAAATTAGGATCGCAATGATACAAGATGCAAGGGGATCCCACCCCGACCAGCCGTAGTACTTGGTAAGTAGCGTAGAAATGATGACAGCTAATGAGCCGAGAGTGTCGGCCATGATATGCAAGAATATGCCTTGCATATTCTCATTGTCGTGGTGGTGAGAATGGCCCCCATGAGAATGGCCGTCATGATCGTGTGAATGCCCATGATCTCCATGGTCATGTCCATGGTGGGCATGCCCGAAGGCTGTAAGGCCCACAATATTGACGATGAAACCAAGTATACTGACGATGAGAAGCTCGTTGAGTCGATGTAGTTCGTGCCCACCCCACAGTCGTTCGAGGGCATCAAATACAATTTCAACACTTACAAGCCTAGGAAGTGGTTAGGTTGGGTGGGAAAAGTACCAGAATGCGCACTTACATAAGGAAGATTCCATTAGCAAAGCCGGAAATGGTATCGACTTTGCCATAACCGTAAGGAAATCGCCCGTTAGACGGCCACTTGCTCATCACTGCTGCTGCCAATCCCACTGCCAGCCCAGCGCAGTCAAACAACATATGAATACTGTCTGTCAAGAGACCCAATGAACCACTCACAAAACCGTAGAAAAACTGGACGAGCATAAATGTGAGATTGAGCCTAGATAAAACATGTGTTAGTGCATCAACTTGAATGACAATTAAGATCTCATGTTGCTTACATCGCGAAATACGCAATCCTCCTAGAGTCTTTCTCGATAAGTATGCTGTGAGCGATTGATCCTGAAGTAACTCGACGGATGAGGTATCCAGATATTCTAGAATGATTGCCATGAAGATGATGATCGCCATGATGCTTATGGTCGTAATCCCCTGCATCTTGTTTCGAAACAGAAGTAGTTGTGTCAAATGTAGCAGCCGCATAACACAAAACACATAGAACACCAATGTAAGGAAACCCTTTCCAGATATCAGGATGTTGCAGGTAGCTGAATCCTGCTATCAAGATGCAGCCAATGAGAACGCCGGGTTTTCGTTGAGTTCGTAAAGAAGAAGGTAATGAAAAGAAAAGAAGAGCTGTAGCAGAAGCCACAGAGAAGGCAGAGAATATAATTGCATCATAAGAGATTGGAGGTGATGTAGACAGCACAATGGCGGAAGCTATCGTGAAGAGGCTAAGTGCCAGACCGGCCAAAAGGGTGAGTTTGGTATCTTCGGGGGATGAAATTAACGGTGACGAAGGTTTCGGGAGAGATAGCCTAGTAGAAGCTGGTGCATCCCATGGGGTTTCGGATGTAGCCAATTTTAACCTAGAGGCTCCTCGCGATATGGCTAATAAAGACCAGCCTGATGTTGGTAGTGGAGGAGGAAATGCAAGCACCGAGGTAGCGAGAGCAAGATGACCAAGAATAAGAACCCGTTTGTTTTCCGAGAAGCTCAGAAAGTCGCATAGAAGCCCAAGCAATAGCACTATACAAGTGATTCTCCTTGTACGAATTATTCTTTTCCAATTATCCAAGAATGTATGTTTCATCGGCCTTATATCGAAGCTGCCGATTCCAGTCGCGACAACAGTTAAAAGAACAATGGCTGTCCTTGAACCACCAAGCTGCATAGTAGCATAGAAGGGGAGAAGAATACTGAGTATTCTACCGCCTATTTGGCGAAGGGAAGCAAAACTCCAGAATCTTTCCTGTTTCTTGCCTAAACGTTCTGAATTTCCCAAGCTGCTCTTTCGGCGGTCCAGCGGCTGATCTAAAGAGCGTATCTTGGACAGTATTCCAACCAGTATCAGTGTCGCCGAGGAGAGTGTACATGCTTGTATAAGTGGGGAGTCGGTGGAGAAGCTTCGTAGCTGGATACCGGCTGAGTCCTTAGTAACGGCATGTAGCAGTCGATCGCGAGAGGGGGTGATTGCGGAGGGGGGATTCGAGGGTATAGGAATGGTGGGGTACGCCAACGAGGCGAATAGATAAGGCAGAGGAATGAGAATTGCTGTAAGAACTTCTTGTAACTTCAACCATGAACTATACCCTGGTTAGTCGAACCAGATCCAAGATTGATGAGAGGGTTATTACAAACCTTGATGCCACCACCGGATTTTCTTGTATCGGAGAAAATCCATATCCATTCGAAGCATTACTTGGACGTTGAGGAGGGCGACCAAGGTCTGATTCTCCTCGAGGCCGGCCCCTCATTGAGGGGTTGAAGGCAAAGCCGCTACCGACTGATTGAGAGTGATTGTGGAAGTGGTCGTAGTGGTTAGTATAGGGCGACAAGCTGTCTATACGCAATTGGTCGTCCAAATCAGAATGGGAATGGCCGTGGAGGCTGTTACTGGAAGCTGGCTTCTTTAGGGTTCTACCGTTGGTCCAAGCGGGAGCTCGTTCAGCCAAAAGGGCGCGATTGTGGGAGCGCGAATACCCATGATTATGCCCATGACTGCCTGGGTTCAGAGGAAGCGCGTATGTAGACGCCATGTAGGGTAAGAGAGTGATGTGATTCCACCGCCACTAAGTTCTGGGCAGACCAGTACCCGTGGCCAAGGGCACAGTCGGCATGAGGATCAAACGGCAAAGAATGATGGCAGCAGTAATGGGCCTGCGACTGTGTGAATGGGTCAAACAACAGAGCAGCAGGCGATGTTGATGCGATGTTTCTATTCTAAATACATCGTCCTCGGCCTTCAGGGGTTCGCATTAGTAGATCGTCAAAAGTGTGGCGCAAGCGCTCGCATGTGGTCCCATATCGAAAATCATTCTGGAACCTCAGTCCAACATCGACTGTCATATAACACTAGCCTTCCCCAAAGAAATTGCATTAGGCTTACTTTCCCTTTCTATTCGTGCGAGGATGTTTGACTGGACGTCCAAGACTTTTGTAGATGTCGCTATTTTTGTAGCCCTAATAATTTCCTCTCTTGTCACTTTATTCCTATTTACGTTGCCTACCCAGTATGATCCTTGCAACCCAGACTTAGTCCAAGAAGATATCCCTGGGGAAGAGAAGAAGAAATCTGTTGATTCCGCATATGGCTACTTTAACAAACATCGAGCTACAAACAAGACGTTAAAGGTAGAAGGGTCAACCCAAGTTGTCGTTCTTGGAGACATCGGCCGGAGTCCCCGCATGCAATATCATGCAATCAGCATCGCAAAGCATGGAGGTCGGGTGGACCTGATTGGCTATCAAGGTTAGTCGCAAGTGGAAAATATCTATTTCGAAATGTGCGGCAGAACTGAGATATCATAAAGAATCGGAAGTGCATCCTGTCGTCGCATCAAGTCCCTTGATCAACATTGTTCCAATAGCACCTATTCCCAATTGGCTTCGTACTAACAGCAAGTTATTGTTTCTTTTTGTTGCCCCAATAAAGGCTTTCTGGCAGGCATGGAGCTTGTATCATGCCTTGGGATATCGGGCAAAGCCTGCGAAATGGATGCTTGTTCAGGTGAGATCTACTTTTTCATTATATGTTTCGTGCGTATTTACCTTTTATCATTTAAATGTTCCTCTTCGCCTCTTAATCGCTCATACAATCCATCAGCAGTCAATTTGTTGAAGATGCTTTCTTTTGTGTGAAGCCTGCTGTCTCCTTCGTTTTGGAAATACGTGCTCTCATCGTATCAGCACGTCTCGTTTCTGATTACGCGTATTCGTACCTAAATATCACAGACCTCTACAACATTAATTACCACTCTATATCCAGGCCACTAATTATGATTACAGAATCCCCCTTCTATACCTACTCTAGCGATAGCACAGTTTATCTGTTTCTTTCGCAACACCAACTTTGTAATTGATTGGCACAATTTCGGGTACTCAATACTTGCTCTTAAACTTGGATATGGCCATCCTCTCGTAATCATTGCTTCTTTGTACGAAAATTTATTCGCTCGCTCCGCCTTCGCTCATTTCGCTGTCACAAACGCTATGGCTCGCGTACTCAAAGAGAAGTACGGCATCACTGCTCGTCCCCTACATGACCGACCTTCTGCTATTTTCAAGCCTCTTGACTCAGATGAACGCTCAGCCTTTCTTTCCCGCTTGGTCGAAACAGCCCAATATGCAAAAGACTTATCCAAAGGCCCGAAAAGCCCATGGCGCCTCCTCGTGAGTTCCACCTCCTGGACCGCTGATGAAGACTTCACTGTTCTCCTCGACGCGCTGGTCAGCTACTCCTCTCTCGTCACCTCCAAGACCCAACTTCCCAAAATTCTCGCCATTATCACAGGTAAAGGCCCATTCAAAGAGCACTATCTCTCGAAAATCCGGGCTCTTAATCAAGATAAAAAGCTTCTGAATGTAGTCATTCTGACAGCCTGGCTCACGCCCAAAGATTATGCACTACTTCTCGGTTCTGCCGATCTTGGGGTCTCGCTGCACACTTCTTCCTCTGGCGTTGACCTTCCAATGAAGGTCGTGGATATGTTTGGCGCAGGTTTGCCGGTCGTCGGTTGGTGCAAGTTTCAGGCCTGGCCAGAGCTTGTTAAAGAAGGTGTGAACGGACGAGGTTTTCAGAATACCGAAGAGCTGCTGCATCTGCTTGTTGATCTGTTCGCAGAGAGGGAGGCGGATTTGCCGAACTTGAAGAAGGGAGCACTCAAGGAGAGTTCATACCGCTGGGATGATGAGTGGGATGGAGTGGCGGGAAAGTTATTTAAGCTGGTCAAGTAAAAGCTCACAATCTACGCGTATTTTACGTGGAGAAGATCAACCATTTTCAGTGCATTTTATGAGCATAGAGAGCATACGAATGACGTACTTATATCATGCACTTGAACTCATTAATAGCTTCACTTAGCTTTCAGATACTTATGGTAAATGTCCGAGTTGCGTATGGACCCGTAGATTCTGTCCTATAACAAATATAAAGGCAGCAGCGTGTTATCAGATCTAATAGGCGACTACTTACTACAGCGTCCTTCATTTATCAAAAATTCGCATTAGAAAAGCAATATTTTCTATCTACTATTCCAAACGGTCCGCTAATGAACGTTTCGGGCCTTCTTCGGCAGTGATGATTTTGACTCAACCTTCACCCTTCCTACGCGAACGCGTCTGCCTGAGAAAACGAGGCTGCTATGCGCCTTTAGTCTTAACATGCTATCTTTATCAACAGCACCAAATGTCCGAAGTGACTCAGCTTCACAGCTGGCCGTCTGCATTAAACTGTCTTGTCTGGTCCCAGGACTGTGAAATAGCCGTTGCGGCTGGTGAGAACGTCGAAATTCTTGTAATTTTTCGTAGCCTAAAATATTCAGAGATTTAAGAGTTAATTTAAACACAGATCCCGAATCTTGAAGAACATAAGGGCACAGATAAAGAAGCATCGCCCCACCTTGCTCAGTGGCATGATATTCGCATTCAGACGAACGTCTTCGCCGAGACGGAGTTTCCCACCAAGCTACCTGCGCCTTTCCAAACGTTTTCTACTGGCGAAGAAATATCCTTGAGCACCGTTGCTGCTCTTGAATGGTCGCCTCCTGGACTAGCCAAGCATCGAAGATGTGCTCTTGGTATTCTTACGTCAAATCTAGTGCTGTCAATTTGGGTGTCAGAGTCCAATCCAAGAATCGCTGCAAGCTGGAGGCGTGTCTTGATCGTCAACTTGGAGTTGGAACGATACTTCAAGGACTTGCAGCTTACAGAAGGTGGGAGCTCCGAAAATGAAAAGGTAGAGAGACTACGACTACGCCAACGTATCAGGGCATTCTCCTGGAGTCCTTCAACGTCCTATCCTAGACCGTTAACCACAATTGGTAGCCCTTTAAATTGGGGCACATACTTCTTAGCAGTGTCTAATGATAACAACGAAATCACTATTTTACGCATTCTATCACCATATGATCCTCTATCTCCTACCGAGGAGTGGTCAGTCAAGGCGATCACTCATTTTAAAGTGCATAATAACTCAACCTCCCAAGTACACGCCCCAGGTATTTTCGACGAATATGTACAACAGCAGAGATTTATTTCCCATTTAGCATGGAGTCCATGGTCGGGAAGGGAAAGTGCGCGCCATCAATCTACTTTGGCATATGCTTCCAATTCGGAGCTTCGTGCAAGGAATATCTTTGGACACATACAGAAAAATGGTCACTTGTCTCTTTCTATCGCTGAGTCGGAATCCACTTACCAAGCTGTCAACTTAAAGCATGCTGGCCCTTTGAGATGGGGTCCACAAGTCGGTGATCAAGACCGCATATTCCTGATTGCTTTCTCTCAAACCGATGCTCTCTGTTTCTCTGTGTTGAAAACAGATGCTTCAAACTTTGAAGTGTCAACACATGACCTTGATGGACGCTGGGATGCCGTTTCTGGTAAGTTTCGCTTTGCTAGGAAGTGAGCGTTTCCGGCTTTTCTGTCCACTAGATCCTTCATATTCAGGAATTGGAGGCCATTCTACGCCATCTTGCTAACTCTCACAGGCGTGGCGTTCAAAGTCTCATCATCGAAGGACGTTCTAGTGTACGTTACATCATTACTTTCGACTGCCCGGGCTCCAACCGCCTGCTTGGAACTTCCTTTGAGAGAGAACTCGGCCGTTCCATCGCCATCATGGCAAGCTCAGATTCTTGAGAGCCAAGCTCTATTTAGCGCGGCCCATGATCTAGGAGAGAACGCGATTGCAAAAACTTGGGGCTTGGCGTCCTCCCCTCTGGGCGATCTCATTGCTACATGCGTTTCGTTACATCCTAGCGATATGATCGAGTATTCAACTGCAAACGAGCAAAAGTCTAATGTGACCTTGAGCAGCCTTAGTGATACTACTGAGAAATTCACTCTCCCCAGAGGCTCTGCTGTTGGTCGTAAGCGCCTATTCTTCCAGTGCCAACTTCAGCAACTAACGCATACCTAGATGTTAGCGCAGAAACAATCTTATTCAGCGTTAAGAGATGGTTTAGCCACAATTCTGAAACTGCGGAAACAGCTTCTACGTCAAAAGAGAACATATTACAAGAAATACTCTATTCTTTCGGGATCGACGAGTCCCAGGAGGCTTCCACCTCTTCAGATGAAAATGCCACGGAGTGAGTTGGCTGACTAAATCTTGATGGAAAAGAAACCCAATCATTGACGAATTGAATTTTAGCTTATCTCCTAACATAACCTCACTAACTGGAGAATCTGAAGCCTTTGCTCTTTTCAAGTCATTGAAAAAGAGTGCCTACTTCCCTACGAAAACTTTGAAGGACAGATATGACATACTAGTATCCACGGTATGTTTACCTAGAGTACCTACTGAAGTCCAACATATTATGATAACCCTGCGAGTAGCGAAAGAGGTGCTGAAACTTTCTCGTCACCTTTGTGATAATAGTCGGTTGAGTAATAAAATCCTAGCTACGTTCTCTATTGTCATCTCGAAATTACATGAGCTTGCTGGCCACGACGCAGCGGAATATTCCGATCTTTTGGACGGAGAAGTGGAAGACTGCGATATTTGCGGTAGTTCAATTAAAGTTGAGAGTCTGGATTGGGCGAGGTGTACTAAAGGTCATCAATTTGGTGAGTAGAGCATCTGTAGCGGTTTTTTAATTATCACCGCTTGTTAATTTTGGCTTAGCACGTTGTGGTTTGTCGTTCCTTGCAATACAGGCCCCTGGCATTTCCAAATTCTGTGGTGTTTGTCGAAAGCAATTCTTGAGGGAAGAATTCATTGTTCAAGAGGATGATATCGAGTTCAATGGAACTGCTTCTACTGCAGCAATAAACGACATGGAGATGCTTGGTGCCCCGGGTTCTGCTGTGGTTACAGATGCTGTCGCGGGTGAACCTTCTCTGGCAAAGCAAGGAGAAACAGCAAATGGTCACCATGCTCCCATGACGCTGGCTCGCTTACTATTTTCGGCATGCGACGTTTGTATATACTGCGGCGGAAAGTTCGTTGGCTAGGTTTGTGTAGCAGTTGTACTATAATTGACAAAGTCAACATTCCATCAACTTTTCCCTGATAATCTTACCCCCTTTAGGCTTGCCGCAATCGACTCAGAGGTATGTAATCATTCTCATGATACTACTTCTTTGTTTTGCTTCCAGATATGAGAAACCGGGCTCCATGCCTAAGAGCAAATCCTTCCCCGTCAATGAGCACATCTGCGGGTACTTAAACGACAGTACACGGGAAGAGATTGAATATTGCAAACAACTCTCATTATCCGACTTGCTATACTTAAGATTCACAGTCAGTTGATGGAATATCCGCCCGCGATATTTGGAGACAGAAGTGCCAAACTGCCGAGTTCTCCCGCAAGTTCTGCAAGGATCGTGCCACTGTACATCCCGAGTTGGAGCAAACTACGAAAGACTCAAACGATTTAGGCGCTGGTTTCTTCGATGATTCCTCGGAGGGTAAAATGCCAACAAGTGCATTACCCTCGCTTACAGAACACCGTACTGCTGAGGTACGTAGAGGTCCGTCGCCGAAAGTAAATGACTCCGAAGGCCTTGGCTTGAGATTAAAGCATCCAGAAAAGCAAGGTTGGTACTTCATGCCATCTCAGCTCATCTTCCTACACTAAATTTTACCGTAGGCCACTCTGATGGGTCTTCGGCTCACTAGAAGAGCAATCTCCCGCCCGAGCCCGCCACATCAGTCTGCGTAAGCCAGGCCAAGGCCGTATTGTGCACAATGCCTCTCCCCGCGTATCAAACACCTTCGACGACATCCAGAACCATGGTAAAGCCGACCAGACCCTTGGCGTGCACGCCATAACAATGCAAGCGCTCCTCCGCGACGAAGAAGCCCTAAGTGGCAGCTCCCCTAAGTGGCAGCTCCTCCAAACACCCCTCCCTCTCCTCCACCGCCCGCCACTCCCGCAACCGCTCGCAATCCGTGCCCGCACGCAAAGCCTCCGCCGTCCTCCCTCCTCCCATCGATACCTCCGCGCCGGGCCCTCCCCACCTCCCCTCCCACTTCATCCGCGCCCCTTATCCCTTCCACCCCCACAAGACCTTCCGTAAACCCTCCCCAGGCCCCGCCTCCTCCACCTCCACCCGCGAAGCAGTCATCACGCTCAGCATCCGCCGCCACGCGCACGCACTCTCCCCCCGCATCGCGCGCCTCGCGATCCCAAGCACGTTGACCATCCACGGACGCGCAAAGGCCGGCGCGCGCGCCGCGGAGCAGCACTTTCCGACGCTGGACTTCGACGGCGCGTTCCTGGCCGCGCAGCTGCGGGCGCACTACGCGCGGCTGGCCGGCCCATGGCGCCTCGTGAGCGCGCGCGCTCTGCGACGCATCACGGTCAGCGCGGCGCCGGCGTGGAGTGGGGAGGGGGCGGAGTGCTGCGCGGCGGCGCTGGCGGCGCGGTGTCCGGCTTTGAGTGGGCTTGGAGGCGGCGGCGACGGTGGTGGTGGGGGGGTTTGTGTGCGGGGTCCGAGGCTGTTGGTGAGTAGAGGCTTAACGGATACGTTTTCGGAGGAGAAGCTGATGCGGTTGTATTCGCGGCCGAAGGAGGGAAGGGCGAAGTATGCGTGGGTGCATTGGGCGAGAATGGTTGCGGCGGCGAATGGGACGCTGGAGGCTGGGTCGGGGCGGGAGAAGACGGAGAAGGATGGAGCTGAAAAGGAGAGGGAGGATGTGTTTGCGGGGCCGACGAGGGATGAGGAGGCGGATGTGGGTATGGGGTCTGGTCGTAGCGATTTTGTTACGGGGTTGGAATTTGTTGAGGGGTGGAATATTGGAAGGATTTTAGTGGCGTTTGGGGTGGTGCTAGTGTTAAGTCTGCTTGCGACGTTGCTGTGGGTTTTTTTTGGGACGACTTGGATACATGTGGGGTTTAGAGGAGCTGGTGAAAGGGTGGTGACGGGGTTGTTGTTGGGGCTTTTGGTGCTCTTCTTAGGATGGACAGGCGTTGGAGGTTGGTTATGGGTTAGCTGGCTTTTCTTGTAGGTCAAAATGAGGGTAAGGAGTTCTTCGATATTTTAGTGTGACCTGCAGCTTATATTGAATGAATGACGTTCATATTGGACTGTAACCAGGAAGCCGTGCGCGACAGTCTAGGCCAGAGCTTTAAATTATTTTTCTACACTAATGAACCTAGAGTCGGCGGGAATACCGCAGGAATGCTAACAGGAGTGCTGTATTGACCAGAAGATGCGAAGAGTGATTGCGTAGGCTGCGACGAATATGAGCCCATGGCAAGCCGGTAGGAGTAGGCGCCTTCCTCCTACGACTGCAATGAACATAGCGGCTGCAATTGCTCTCATCGTACTCTTTCTACGAGAAGACCTCCACTGTTTTCGGAGATGCAAAGCATAGTATTTCACGGCTATTGACGTGGTTCCACCAGTCGGTAGCGTATAGCATGGCATGAATTACGCCGGGAAACCATAATAGAAATATCCAAAATACGTTGTACTACAGATCTCTACAGCGACCTCTGCCAGAGATCCAGCCAAAGTAGATGGTCAAGGGTAGAAAGATGAAGACTAGAAGTATGGGAAAAAGAAGGGTTGGGAGTTTCATCCGTGTTCGAATGATTGCCCCCATCCTGAGGATGAATAGGAATTAACAATTGAGTGGAGGTAAGGATCAGGTAATTTTCCGAGGCAGAATCCGCTTCGGAATTTCTTCGATAGGTGTTGGTGTTTAAGATGATTGGCAAAAGGTGCCTTTTCGAGATCGTTTCGTTAGTCATTTCCGGAACTTGTTGCTGCTGATGGATCCAGGAAGGATCTTCCAAGCATAGTCGACAGAGAGACCCGAGAAATCACACTACTTAGATCATTTAATAGCTCTTGACTTGAACTCTCATAATTAATAGTCAGACTCGAAAGGCTCATGAACTGGCTTAGTGCTGTTGAAGAAAGACCAAAAGAACCTCGTTTAGAAACTTAAAGTATATTTCAGAGATCACGAATACATAGGCCAAAGACGATATATAAACGATTTAAAGGTTGGATTTCACTCTAATAATACAACACCTAGATGAAGAGATTTCATGAGTTATGGAAAGAAATGATCTAGTGCCACTTTCATGCTCAAACGCCTTCATATATGGAAATCACTTGCCTCATGCGTGTTTGCCCATCTACAACCAAGGCTTGCGGGGAGCCTTTGGAGGCAACCGTAATATCTCTTTACATGATACATGTACTTCTTAATCAAACATCTTCGTCATAGCCTGGTGCGCCAATTCAACACCCAGGAAAGTCGCAGCGTTTGCTGGGACTGCCCTAGCAAGCGCCGGGCCTATACCAGGGAAAAATGCTTTGAAACCACCTTTCCCGTAGATCTCCTTCACCACCCCTCCGATCGTCGGCCGGCCTTCTGCACTCTGTAGTCGGCTCTTAATCGTATCTATGGGAAAAACAGGTATCCACATAGCAACACCTGCAGCGCCTCCTGCCACACATACTGCTGGCAGACTCAGTTTTCCTGGGAGACCGTTCTCATCCTTGGGTGTTAACCGCCGCTTGACGACCTCGTATGCGGCAAAATATGCTGCTGAACCTGGCCCGTCTCTTGCAAGAGTCATTGCGCTGCCTCGGAACACACTTCGGATTCCTCCCTCCTTGTACAGCTGCCGCACCACATCCAGACCTCCCGAGTATTTTGGCTTCTCACCAGGCTTAAGCTCTTTCTGGCCTTGAATCTGTAGCAAGACCTTGACACGCTCGAAGGGTGCAGTTATGAGAGTCATGGGAATCGCGGAGAAAAAGCCGGCGGCGGAGATTTGAGCTACACTGTACTGGCCGTTTTCCACCTTGGAAACGCTGCTGACGAGATTTTTACCAACATCATAACCCTGAGCTAGTGTTAATACCCTGCTTTCAAATTTTTAAGTCGGTTTGACATACCCAAAAGCTAACAGCGACTAATTATATGTTAGCTATAGCCTCTAAACTCATGTCGGGCTGCTTACACATAGGCGTGACGCCCACCAAAGGTGCAGATACACCCGCATAGAGGCCCTAAGTAGCAGCTTAGCAGTTGTGCCAGACCCCAGGTTATTTTTTCAAGTATACCCGTGCTATGCCTTCCCGTGCTATTGTCCTCCTCACCACATCCATTGCACTAGAGTACACGCCCCTCTCGGCCGTTTGCAATCGCACTTTGACCAAGTCAAACGGATGTCCCACAATAACGGCGCAGACACCGCCGACACCTCCAGCCACTAAAGCGCGCAAGCTCTGCAGCGAGCTCTTAGTGGCCACAACAGCATCCTCCTTCAATTCCTCTGCTGACGGAAGGTGATCGGGTTTTAGCGACGACTTGGACGACATTATGAAGGTGGGAGACAGAGGAAAGGGAGAGAAACATAAAGAGAAGGGTTGTCGGGCCCGACGCAGACGGATCACGGCTTGGTTCGAGGAAGAAAAGACGACAAGATGACGGGCGACGGTGGAGGAAGCAAAAAAATGGTAGTAATTGATAGTAATTTACATGTGCACAGTTAACGGTTCAGCGGCAGCATCATCATCCTCGGCAACATGGAAGTGGTGGGGCCAGGGTCGTAATCAGGGCTCGGCCTAAAGGGCTCAAGTGATGCACAAATTCAGCGGCGGGTACCTGGTACTCTGGGGCTAACGATATGCATCTCCTCCGGCCTGATGATGCTGAGCCGCGTTATTATCTTTTTTGATATGCATATTAGCTCTGAGGCTTGCTATTAGTCGTATCCCTTAACCCGTTGAGGCGCAAAGCCAAGCTGACTCGTGCGTGAACACCGGTATGAGATGTACAGTTCTCATCACAAAGGCTCGAACGAAAGCCTCTTATTGGCTGGATTCCTATCGATAACGTAGTGCCAGACGCAACGGGTTAAGGGATGCCGGAGTTCTTCCAACAGGAGTGACGGAATCAATTCCGCCGCCACCCTTATATTGTTACATAGAGCCTAAACGCCGCAACGTATTCTACACGTAAATCCCTCTAATAGAGTCTATTTCCCGGTGTTGGTGAACCGCAAGTATGGTTTGACCTCCTTGACATCGCCAAATTTCTTCCTTGCATCTTCTGCACGGAAGGAGGCGCAATAACATTCTCGCTAGCCCGCCAGTTGATGGGTGTCCATCCACATTTTGGAAATATTCAAGCTTCAGCGTTTTAATGTTAAATAAACGCATTTTTGGCACGAAGGACTCCTATAATCTGCAAGAAAGGGATACTTAAGACTACGCGGGTTTTGATGCATTTGGCGTGTGCATAAACACATTAAATCCTTGGCGCCCGAATCTCCAAAAAAAACACGCCAAAAAACCAGAGATTCTAACACCTGCCATTATTCGGATTAAAAAGTTAGTGAAGCTTTTTTTTTATATGAGAACTTATTTTGTATACTAATTCTTGATGTTTTAGTGTTACCTTGCACTCGCGCTGATATTCTAGCCTCTAGTACAAGGAAAGGGAGTAAATCCTCTATCTTAAAGCCTATAAAGTCTACCACAAAGTCTACCACAAACCCTACTGCGAAGCCTACTGCGAAGCCTACTGCGAAGCCTACTACGAAGCCTACTACAAAGCCTGCCGTAAAGCCTGCCGCAAAGCCTGCCGTAAAGCCTGCTATAAAGCCTGCGAAGTCGACCATGAAGCCAACTGCGAAGCCTACCGTAAGTTCTTCTAAGTCTGCCATAAAACCTCCTATAAAGCCCGCTATAAAGCCTACTCTAAGGCTAACGCTTAAGCCCCCAAAGCAGAAGTCTGCATAAGTTTAGTTTAAGCGGTAAGGCGATATAGACGGTAGGGAAGCAGAGGAGTTAGAGGAGGAGCTAGAAAAGGAGCTTTAGGAGAAGCCATATAGATACTTAGAGGAGGATTAGGGGATAATAGATCTTAAAGATAATAATCCCCTACTAGAAGTGGCTACTCTTCTAAAGCTAATAATTAGTAGAAGTAGTAAAAAGAGGCTAGCTAAAAATTAATATAAGACTACTATTTATTAGGAGCCTCCTATTTCCAAATTAGATAAGAGTAGTAAGCCGGCCTCTATACTAGATAATCCTTTATAGGTTATTCTAAAGATCTGTGTTAATAATTAGCTGGTTTATACTAAAACTCTATACTTAATACCACTCCCTTAGTTTAACCTTTTAGATATAGAGCTTGCTCTTTATGCTAAGGTAGATCGCATCCTAGATAATAAGGACTATACTATTAATAAACGCGTTGCTATTCTTAAGACATTTAGCGGGCGTGGATTTAGGTATACTTAATATCTTAATACTTTTAGTAAGGAGGAAGCTGCTAACCTAAAAGCTATATATCACTAATACGCGTTGTAATTCCGGCGTAAAATTCTATAAAATATATTTAAGCTGTAGATATAGTATAGTACCTATTAGGTAAAGAAGAAAGCAGTATTATTAAATGAGGATATACTTAGTAAGAATACACTACCTATAGATATAATGCCATTAAAGCGTAAAACTTATATAAGTAGACTAGAGGATTAGAATGCTATATATATAGAATCCTTATAATGTGTAGGCGACTATTAAAATGAGCTCTATAACTAGTAGTAGTATACTTTTAAGTAGTATAATAATTATAAAGATGTTTACTTTATAGACCTATATAATAACTAATACTATAGAGTTGGCGTTAGTGAATATAAGGCCTAGTTAATTGCTATAACCCATAGCAAGGTAATATAATATGGTCCTCCTCCTAAGGTCTATATAATTCTTAAATTAAACGGCCCTGTTATAAGAGCTTTTTAACTACTAAATAAGGCTACTGCTGTATAAGAAATAAAGAGCGTAATATAGCAAATAATGGATATATAAAAGATCTAGTTTAAAATAACTGCCTAGTAGATAATAATGGACAGTATAAGCTTTATATAAAAGAGTTAGGAAGCTTATAAGCAGTAACAGGACTAAAAGCTATAGTTATAGATACTTATATATAGCACCCTTCTTTATACGCACTACTGGGTATTCCGCCCCCTTAACCTTCTTCTTAGCCTCCTACCTAGCCTTCTATATACTCTTAATAGCTTTAATAGTAGCTGCTACGCCCTATATATATACTACCTACCCTACCTATAAGTATATGGCCTTTAGTAAGTACTTTACCGCTATAGTAGGTTGCGGGGTTCAGCCCTATTATTTAACTATACTTATTTAAAGAGGATAAGGCAGATATTGTATAAAGGTTCTTTAATTGGAAGATAGGGTTAGTATAAGATTTATAGTAGAAGTTAAAGTAGTAGTGGGTAAAGGATATTGCTAAGAAGTAGGACTGGAAGATTAAAGATCTTAAGTAGATAGAGGACGGCTTATTAAGGCTATATTAACTTGCTATTTATTTAGCTAGGTATAAGTAATAGGTTAGCGCGAAGATTTAGGGAGAAGTTGTCTGCTTTTAAGCCTGTATATTGTAAACAGTAAGCTACTATAGCTCTATTAGGAGGGCTTGCTTAAATATAAATAGTTATTACTACTATATAGGCGTTTTATATAGAGGGTATAAATAGATCTTTTACTAATATATTAACTATATATAATAATAGAGCAAAGATCTAATACTATATAAATTTTAAAGATGCACTTCTATATATAATATTTAAGGTATCTCTGCTACTATAGGCGTGCCTATAAAAGTATTATATAAACTAGGGTAAGCTAAAGGCAGAACATGGGATATCTTTACCACTATAGGCGCTACCTATAGCAGTAGAGATACTCCGTATTTTACCTTTAACTTTTTAAAATATAAATATAAAAATCTAGATTTTTATTTAAATAAATATAAGGTCCCTCTGCTACTATAAAAGGCGCCTAGAGTAGTAGAGACACCTTATATTTTGTCTATTTTTACTCTAATAATAATAATATTATTCATTGCTTAACGTCCGATTCGGATCCCTATTGGGCCCACGCGGACTACTCCTTATATACATATAGGGAGAAAACTCTTTTGAGAAAACCCCGTAATCTATCTCTCCGCCTTTTAGGACTCGCCTATAAGGCGCCTATAAGTTACCTGTGGTGCTCTACTACCTTACTTTTTAACCTCCTTGGGAACTACTGCTACCGTAATAAGCCTACGGACGCGCTAGTATCGCAAACTTTGCTCTACTACTGTAGAGTTATTAGGGGGCGCCTATTGCTCGCCCCTTTGCCTTCTATTACTATTTCCTTTGTAACCCGAAACTAGTCTAGCACATTTTAGCTAATAAGCCACTAGGTAACCGCCTTAAGACCTTTTTATATTAAGAGTAGTATATTATAGTTCTCTATGATAGCTACTAAGAGTATAGCTTCTTAGTTAGTGCGTAGGGGGCATAACAGTATTACGTATTTTAGTGTCTGTCTTAGCTAGTTATATTTGCATCTTAGGCTACCTACTAGGACACCTACCTAGTAGAGCTAATCTTTTAGTCCTATTATCCCTATTCTTAAGAGTGTTGCTATTATATTTTTTGCCTTTATTAGGCCTTTTTGGAGCTCTTAAGTGTTTACCCCCTATAGTGTTAATTATGCTACGGCTTAGGTTTCTCTTGCCTAAGTTAGCCTCTGTACTTTTAACTCCTATATGCCTCTTTAGCATTGGTCTAACTAGTATTATATTACGGAAGATGGTTTCCTAGCGTTCTTTTATACTCTACTTTAGCTCCTTTCTCTTTTTTACTATTGTCTTTGCTAGCCTCTTACGCGTTTCCCTTCCTTCTCTATATAGGCCTAGGCCTTAATATAGTACCATTCTTCTTCTGCTTTCTTTACCTGTTTCTCTAATATCTCTTCCCTACTTTGGGGTTGTTAGTTTATTCTCCTATAAGGCGCCCTAGGGTCCCTCTATAGTTTATTTAGGCGTGTCTTAATATACTTTATAATATTAGAGTTACGTTTACTTTACGCCCTTTATATTACAGCGGCTTTAATATATAGTTATAGGGGGGGAATATTGGCTTCCTTCTTAAGTAGTGCTGTGGCCGTTCGCTTATACCCGCCTGTTATACTCTAGAGGCAAGCTGTTTAGACCTTTTAGAGTAGTTTAAGGAGTAATTTAGGGGGGCCCTTTTTAGTTTTTCTAATAGCCCAAACACTAGATCTATATGTTATAGTTAGCCAGATAACTGCTATGTATAGTAGGCGTAACCTCTAGAAGCATGGACCCTATATAGAATTAACGATCCTAGATAATATAATATACTATACTTAGCCCTTATAGGCCGCTTGCACTATATATGCGGTCTACTAGAGCTTGCTATTTACCTATACTCCTAATACCCTTAGGCCCTAAACTAGTTAACCCCTAAAGCCTTAAATATAGATTATATGCTAGAGATCTATAGATTAGTTGCATTTTCTTATAAAATGGATTAGCTAGTATTTCTCTAGTAAGAATTAGACTCTATATTATCTTACCTATTCTATATAGGTGTTATAGGCTTTCTCTAGTGTTCTGTAGTTCTTTACGGCTATTAGCCTATATATAATTAGGTTTATATTATTAATAAAGCCTATCCCCTAAGTCGCCCCTTCCTTAAAGGTGTTAAGTAAGTTGCTTATAAAGAAAAGGAAGAGTATAGGCAAAAAAGGTGATCCTTATGGTATACCTGTTGTAACTGCGATAGGGGGGCTCTAGTATCTACTAAAGACTAGTAATATCTCTTTCTAGCCTATAAACCTTTAAATAAATTATATAATCTATTCTAGGAAGCCCTTTACCCTAAGGATATATAGGAGGCGCTTATAGGGTATATTATTATAGGCGCTACTAATATCTAGGCTAAGTATTAATACTATAAAGTCCTTGCGTATAGCCTATGCAGTTTTAATAGTAGTAGCGAGTAGTGTAAGTGCTAATAGTATTAAGCAATTCTTTCTTGCCCCTATTTGGCTTTATAGTAGTAGGGCATGTTTCTCTACTGTGTCTATTATATAGTCTGCTATAACCTTTTCTAAGATCTTGCTTAGGGTGTTTTCTAAAGTAATAGGGCGGTAGCTTCCTGGGATTAAGTAGTTTACTTTACCTTCTTTTTATAAGATAACTGTTGTTATAGATCTTTTAAGTTGCGGGTAGTAGCCTATTATAAAGCATGCTTTGGCTATATCTGCAAGCTAAGGTGCTATAAGTGGACCATAGGTCTTTAAGGCTTTATTTAAAATCCTATTTGGTCTTAGTGCTATATTATTTAAAAAGCGACTAATAGTTCTAGCTATTTCTTTAGTTATTATATCGCTGTTAACCCTTAGGCGAGTTACCGGTGTTTTACTAGTAATATTACTAAGGTCTACTAGAGCTAGTTAGGGGAAAAATCTTTTTATAAGGATCTTTACCTTCTTATTATTGTTACTTATGGCCTATAGTTCGCCTGCTCTTTATAGGGGTAATAAGTATAGGTCTTCTACTAGGCGTCCCGCCTTTTTCTTTACCTATCTTACTATGGTCTAAAGGCCCTTGTTATAGGGGATACCTAGGTTAGTAGTATATTTATTTATAAACTATTTCTAGTTATTTCTTACTTCTTTTTTTAGGGTATTCTTTAGCTAGTTTCTTGTGTCTTTATATTATCTCTTATCTTTAGGGTTATGGCTACTTATATATTTCCTTTTTACTTATTATTGGCTAGCTATAAGAACCGTATATTATGCGGACTATGTATATTGTGTATAGGGGCCTAGTTTTAAGACCGGGCAATACTCTTCTAGCCTATTTTTAATTACTGCCTGGATCCTTTCTAGTCTTTAGTTAATTTTCTTAGGGGTAGCTAATAAGCCTTGCTTATTTGGTATTAGGTGGATTTCTTCTAGGTTTTAAAGTTATTATTTAACTATATTAAGGAAACTGTCTGTCTTAAGCTTCCTTATTGTATATCTTTTACTATTTAGTTGCGCCTTAATATCCAAATCTAGCTGTATCTAGATGGGGATATGGTCTAAGGTAAGTGCCTATTCTTCTTTAGGGATGCACCTTTTAAGTCTCTGGTATAGGCCATTGTCTATAAATATAAGGTTAATTGTACTTCTGGCGGTGCTTTATTGCTATATAATTGCTCCTGGGGGAGTAGCTAGCTTAAGGCCCTAGATGTCTATAGCTCTTAATAGGCACTCTACCTATTATTTAGTAGCGATATAGATACCCCCCTACTATAGGTAGTAGAGGTTTATATCTCCTAATAGGATAAACTCTGTGCCTTTAGTTTCCAGTAAGCTTATTACTAATATAATATTCTCTGTTTATAGGACCCCTTTAACCCTAGGGTTATATATATTAATAATTTATACCGGTCCCCTATATATCTAGATTATTATAACTGTAATATCTAGGTTAACTGCTTGCTATAACTATAAGGACAGGCTAATAGCCTTACTAATTATAAAGCACACATATATAGCTGCTTTTAGTTTATATAGGAGCTAGAATCCTTAGGGGCAGTGTATTAATTATATATAGGTATTATAATATGGCTTTTATATAGTAAGAATATAGTGTTTCTCTAGGTCTAGACTGTCTAGTAGGGGCCTTATAAGGCGGTGGTTTATATTGCCGCAGTTATACTATATAATGGATAGGTGGTGGACCCCTAGCAAGGGTTATTTAACTCTCCTTTATTCTTTGCTTTCTCTGTTTCTACTTTCTCTAGGATTTTTAGAACTTCTATCTCTTATATCTATACCCTAGTCGCTACTTATTTTATATAGGGCTTTCTATTTCTATGTTTTGTGTTTTTACTAGCGCTTCTATATTTAAATCTATTATTGTCTTTGGTTCTTCCCCTGGTCTTACTAGTTAGCTTTATGCCCTTTATAGGTTAGCTGTAAATGTTAGATTTGCTATATTTAGTCTAATTCTTAATTATCCTAGTCTTAAGCTTACTATAGCTGTCCATAGGGGTCTTCCTATAGGGCGTTCTCTCCCTTATGTCCCCTATAACCCTTATGTCCCTATTTGGTCTGGTAATATCGCGCGGCGTTGCTTCTAGCCCGTTAAGGCTTAGGATGGCTGGCCCAGCCCCCTAGTATTAAAGGTAGGGAATACTAGAAAGGCACCTATGTCCCCCTAGCTTATTGCCTATTATTTCTATTTATATAACCTAGTGTATAGTTATTCCTGTAGCTATTAAGCCCTTGCCTTCCGTCTCCTATATTTAATATAGTCTACTCTCTCCTATGCCTTATATATGCTTTGGTAACAGTTTATATATTTTATTTAGTCTTAATTTAAGCAGTATTTTATATTATGGGGGCCTATATAGTGGCCGCAGCACACCTATACTGCGTATGTGGATTAGGTGTGTCCCTATTATATATAGTAATAGCATTATTCTAGGCGTAGTTTATAGTTATAGAGCCTTATATTATATATAAGGCCATTTATAATTATTCCTTTTTAAATAAAAAGTTTTTGCATTCCTAATATATATATACTAATAATAAGGGAGCTATGCGTTTAACTAGTGTCTCCCTAGTAAGTCTTTAGCGACTTTTATATCCTCTTGTTGTTCTTATTATATACTTAAATTGCATTTTCCTATTAAAGCTATTAGATTTAGGTAATCTTAAGTCCTAGTATAAGGCGTTCTGTATGTTTTACTATCTCCTATATAGTTACTGTATTATTTGCCTAGCGTCCCTTTTCTACCCTAAGGCTTATAGGAACCGCTAGGACTTTAACTAAGTAGTCTTTATAGAGCACTTTTATGCTAATATATTCTCCTAGCCTATTCCCTACCTTTACGGCTTATTCCTTTGCCTATTAGTCCTTTAGGGTGACTCTAATATCTCCGCTCCTTAAGTATTAGACTATAATGGCGTTATAAACTTCTTTATAAATCTCTATAAAAACTTCTATTTCTAATTATCCCTTAAGCCCCTTTACTTTTTCTATATTTAGTTATATTGTGATTATATACCTGGTTATTGTCTTAAGGGGGTTAGGTTCCCTATGCTATAAAAATACAGCTATAGCGGCCTAGGTGCGGTTCGCTAATAAAAAGGGGTTTTATTTATTTTTAATTTTACTTAGCTATTAGAGGATTTAATTAAGGGATTGCTAGAGGGGCGCCTAAGGGACACTAAACTAGCGGAGCTATTTTACTAGCTATATTAGTTTATTATAGCTAATAGTTACTTCCCTATAATTATGGATACTAGACGCGTCTAATAGGCTTTATATTTTATTAGATGCCTTCTTAATAGAGATATTTCTGCTTTATAGTGTGGTATTCGCCCGTTTTTGTTGTGGAGGGCTATTACTAGGCGTGGTTCTGGCGGTCGCGCGCGAGTGCGAACCACCGTCGTTCGACGTGTGCCTCCCCTGCGGTGCAGGCATCTCAGGGGGATTCTCTGGGTGTTTTTCGGGGTTCTTTTTGGTTGGTTTTGGTCTTTTTAGGCCGGGTGTAGCAAGAGCTCCCTACTCTAATAATATAAGGTATATTAGTTATTTATACTTTTATAGAGGCACCTATAGTGGCAGAGACACCTTATATTATTACTATATTTAATTTAGATTTAGAGTATCTATATAGTTATACTAGCAGCCCCTATACTACCTCCCTTACCCCTTCTCCCACCTCTTTTACTCCTTCTACCCTTCTTTTTACTTATCTTACTAGCTATACCTCCTACTAGCCCCCTAGCCCCCCTTTTACTGCTAAAACGGCTTAGCTGGGGCTTAGGAGGCTGGTAAGGAAGGCTTTATAGCTAGTTTGCTAGCCTATACTTATTATATTTATAACTAATATCTTTACTAGTATAAAAAGCCTTATAATACCTCTAATATACTAACTGCCGCTTAGTATACCGCTTATAGGACTCTAGAGTTGGCTCGCTATATAGTCTAGTTATTATACGAGCGTGAGTAATTACCGCGCGGTGGGATAAACCAAGATTACCCTATATAATTGGGCCTATATAATCCCAATTCCCAGTAGGAGCGTTAATAACTATAGTATTACGCCAGTTAGCCTCCTACTTGGTAGGGGTTGGGAGGTTAGCGGCAGTAGTAGTAGGAATAGGAGCTAAGCAGTTAAAAGCTAGAGGGGTAAGACTAGGAAGAGGGGAAGCACGAGGTGTAGCAATGGTGGTAGTGGTGGCTCTGTATATATAGTTAGCAGTAAAATACTACTATAGCTTTATTATAAGATATGCCTTGGCCAGCTAAGAGACCTTTTATGTTTAGAGTTATCCTTATCTAAGGGATGTCCTAAATATCTCTACTAGAGGCTATGGTGGGGCTGTAGGAGGGATAAGATAGCTGTTCTATTAATAGCCTCGTAGCCGCAGCAAATATAGTAGAAGGAGAGGAGAATAAGGGCGGCGGTAGTAGTGCCTATTAAGGTTGTAAAAGAGGCTGCTATATTACTAAAGGTAGAGGAGCCTCCTCCTTCTCTATTACTTTATTAACAAAAATACCAAAGTTAAACTTGAAATTTAATATTATTAGGAGCTTAAAAGCAGAGGTAGATATTAGAAAGCGTAGTCTTATTTCTATAAAGAAGAGAGGTATATTTATATAAGCTTATATTATAGTGGTAGTAAATAATAGGTATAATAGCGGTAAATAATAATTATCTATAACTATATAATAGGAAGTATAACTAAATAATAATAGAAAAGAACACTAATTAGAGCTTCTAGATAATAAACTCCTTACTAACTCTCTTATTAGTAGGCCCCTCTACTTTTATAAGATTAAGTTCACCCCTCTTAAAGGCAGCTAGCTATTTACGTACCTAATCTAACTTTTTACGTTCTATATAGAGGCCGTTTACTACATAACGAAATTACGCCCTTGCAAATTAATTACACCTACTCTGTGCAATTTCCGCTTGTAGAAAGTAACTAAATATTAGGTAAGCTAACTGTATAAAATAATAGTAACGTTTTATCTAGGTCTTAAGGATAGAAAAGGTTAACTCAATAGGATTAAAGTTGGGCGAGTACGGCGGTAAGAAGTATCTTAAGTGGCCTACCCCCTTAATAATCTTAATAACCTACCAATTAACGTGTATAGAGTTATTGTTAAGTATTATAACTAGTATATAATGGCTATACTTCTCTACTAGTGTCAGTAATAAGTTATTAGATAGCTAATAAAGAAACTCCTCCCTTTTAAAGTATCCTTTTTAAACACCTATATAAGGTAGGTAACTGTTAAGAACTATTATAGTATAGATACTTTATATAGGCCCTCTTTATACGTCAGCCTTGTATTAAATTTCTTTACTAATTAGGCCCTATCCTTAGTGGCGCTAGCTAGTCTTCTTATTGAAAATAGACTTATTTAGAAACACTAAGTTATCTATAGTAAATTAACGTATATTCTGTCGCTAGCCTTTATAAAGTGTCTTACTACATGTAAGAGATATATAGTATATAACCTGTCTACTCTATTTTTACTTTTATAATATTTATAATACCATTAACTAATTTACAAGAATTTCTCGCTTAAAGATAAGCTAATATATAATCTTTACTTATTATCTTTAGCCTTTATATAGTAGCCACTCTAATATAGCATTTATATCTGCCGCTAGTGACTTAGGGGGTCGCCTAAGGAGTAAATATAAAGGCTTTATAACGCTCTTGTATCTGCCTATATTATTCTATATATTATATACTATCTAAGTATATACTCTGCATTCCTTAGTAATAATACTTAGCCGCTAGCTAAGAAGAGAGTATTAAACTATTTATGCTTGTACTAAAGGAGAGAGACCGCGTTAAGAGCGTGGGATGCGTATAGGAACTCGATCTATTGCTAAAAGAATACTAAAAGTTAGTATATGTTAGCGACTCAGTCAATCGAGGCACGAGTACGGCAAGAGGGACGCGCAAGCCTATATAATTGGATTGTCTATAAACGAGGATCCAAAGCTAGAGAAAGGAAAGGAAAGGAAGGGTAGCGCCGCTTAAGGTTTTATACGATCGTCTGGTTATATGGACTGCGACTGTCTGAAACCGTAAGAAACTGTCTGCGATTGTCCGCCACAATCCACCGTTTTCTACTAGCGCTGTAACATTACCCCCCCCTCCAAAAAAGCCTGCCCTTAGGCTTTGTATGTCCGTATTATGTCTATGGGGTATTCTTATCTTTATGCTTAATAGGTAGCTTATTATCTTCGCTATACTAGCACTCTATCTACTTGTCTAGATACTTTAGGGGTCCTGACTTATTAGGGTATTAGTTATGGAATTCTTTAAGCTTTTAGGGGTAACCTATAAAGTTCTAGGCGGGGTACTAGGTTGAGTCTAGATTATAACCTTTCTATTAGATATAGTATTTTAGCGTTCCTCGTACTATTTTATAGGCTAGTATTTCATTAACTTCCCATTCGTCGTTGCTATTAACTTAAATTAGTAGTGGAGGCTTATTCTTCTATCTAGGTAGTGGGTTATTTATAGCTTTCTATAGCTTATTTAGTAAGAAAATAGGGTAGACTTTAATTAAGTCTAGGAGCTTAATCTTGTATAAGTTGCCTTCTTTATTAAGGATCTTATATAGTCCTACTATCTTATAGTCTAGCTTATGGCTAGGCCGTTCCGTCTTTTAGTTCTTTATTATAACCTAGACCTTATTGCCTATGGTGAAGTTAGGCTTGCGTCTGTGCTTATTTACCTACTATTTTATTAATCTCTGGGCTTTTTCTAGATTTATATAGGCTACTACCTAGGCTTTTTCTAAGCGTTTAGCGTATTGCTGGGTTTCCTTATAAGATAGTTTTTCGCGTACGGTTTGTGGGCCTTCTGGTTTATTCTAGTTAAAGCTAGTATAGGGTAAATATCTTATTTCTAGCTGAATTGGTGCAAATCCCGTAGAGTTGTAGGGTAGGGTTATCTGGGCGTAGTTTATTAGGGGTAGTAGTTTGCCCTAGTTGTTCTAGAAGTAGTTAATAAAGGGCTAGAGTCTTTAATCTAAGTATTAATTTATAATCTCTATCTAACCGTCTGTCTAGGGGTGGTATACTGTAGAAAGCTTTAACCTAATACCTAGGATCTAGGTAAACTTATTTTAGAAGGCTAATATAAACTACGGCCCTTAATTAGATATAATAGTATCTGGTAGTCTGTAAATTTGGTAGACATAATGGATATATAGTTAGGCCACCTCTTTAGCATTAATATCCTTATAATAGGGGATTGAGAATGGACGCTTGCTAAAGCGGTTAACTAGGATTATAACTATATTATATCTGTTGCGGTCTGTAGGTAGCTTATAAAAGTCTATAGAGATATACTGCTAGGGGCGTTCTGGTATTTGGAGTGGTTTTAATAGCCCTAGGGTCTTGTCTTGTGGAGTTGTAGACCTATAGCAGTTGTTATAGTTCTGTATATAGCGGTTAATATCTATAACCATTTTGGGCTAGTAGTAGCGGTCGCTAATAATCCTATAGGTCTTATTTTTTTTAGGGTAGGCTGTAGAGACCTAGGTATGTGCTTTAGTAATAAGTTAAGTCTATAAGTTCTGTTTCTTTACTACTACTTTGTCTCGTTCCCAGACCTTCTTGCCAAGGCTCGCTTGCAAATACGCTAACCGCTTTTGGCAAGACCTTCGTTAGAAGGTCTGGTACACGGTTTGGATTTTTGTTAGTCCCGCGCGGGGTATTTGGGCCTATATACACCTACTTTGAGCCAAATTATCTCAACTTCCATAGCTCCCTAAGCTATTCCTGATGGCCAGAATTACTAAATTAAACCTGGCGAAGAAGACTACATTGCCCGATTTGCCCGATTCCAATTTGTTGTCTTATTATCGCGTCTGAAGCTCCTAAGTCGTAGCAGCCGTACCCGTCGCACGACTACCGCCGCCCTCGTCTTACCGCAGCTAGAGTACCTAAACCTATAGGCTAGCTTTAAATAATAATTAAGGGCTATTAGTAGGTATAGATTTGCTTTATAGAAGGGGGTAAGCTTTAGGTAGAGCCTTGTATAGAGCTTTGTATAACTAGAGCTTCGCGCAGAGCTTCGCGTAGAGCTTCAGTATAGCTTTGAGCAGAGCTTCGTATAGAGCTTCGCGCAAAGCTTTGAGTAGAGCTTCGAGCAGAGCTTCGTGCAGAGCTTTGTGCAGAGTTTCGTGCAGAGCTTCGTGCAGAGCTTCGTGTAGAGCTTCGTGCAGAGCTTTATACAGACGTATAGGTGCATAGATATGCATATTTATACTAGCAATTAATTGCAGAGTTTATAAAAATAATTATATAAGAAATTATATAGATGTTTAATTAATTAATTATATAGGCATTTATATAGGTAATTAATTAATTATATAAATATTTATAAAGCCTATATATGGTTATTTATAAAGTCTATATATCGGTATTTATATAGGTAATTATTATTATTATTATTATTTATTGCTTAACGTCTAATTTAAATCTCTATTAGGCCTATACAGACTACTCCTTATATATATAGGGAGAAAACTCTATTTAAGAAACCCCTATAATCCGTCTTTCTACCTTTTAAAACTTACTTACTTAGCGCCTATAAGTTACCTATAGTGCTCTACTACCTTGTTTTTTAACCTTTTTAAGAACTACTGCTGCCGTAATAAGCCTACAGACGCGCTAGTATTATAGACTTTGCTCTACTACTATAGAGTTATTAAGGGGCGCCTATTGCTTGCCCCTTTGCCTTTTATTACTATTTCCTTTATAATCTAGAACTAGTCTAGTATATTTTAGCAAATAAGCTACTAAGTAGCCGCCTTAAGGCCTTCTTATATTTAGAGCAGTGTATTATAGTTTTCTATACCAGCTACTAAAAGTATTATTTCTTGGCTAGTGCGTAAGGGGTATAATAGTATTATATATTTTAGTGTCTATTTTAGCTAGCTATATTTATACCTTAGGCTACCTACTAAAATACCCACCTAGTAAAGC
>Ga0307507_10002081_pt1 | contig 43249 bp, 10 predicted proteins | sample 7_EM_MG_FD_207223 | JGI IMG/M metagenome (GOLD analysis project Ga0307507, IMG submission 207223) | Populus trichocarpa ectomycorrhiza microbial communities from riparian zone in the Pacific Northwest, United States - 7_EM | ecosystem: Host-associated > Plants > Roots > Unclassified | place... | reverse complement strand
TTGTATAGTAATTAGTTAAGTGGTTTTTAAGATATAGGATTTTAGCCTTATTTTAACCCCTAAATTATAATATTTTAAAAACCACTTAACTAATTACTATGCAACTTTAATAGGAACTGCAGAGCGTATATAAAAGTCTAAATTTAAATTTTTAGAAGTTATTATTAAGTGGTTATTAAGATATTATACTGCAATTTTTGTAATTTTTAGTAGGTAGCCTACTTGCTAATAAGTTAATGTTTAAAGTTTGGAGGTAGCAATATTCTACTTTAGGAATCCCATTAGCCTAAAAAGGTAAGCAGTCTACTAGCGCGAGTAAAACCCAGGGACAAGTAAAACCCTATAAGTTATGTTATCCATAACCTCCACAACATAGATATCCGTAAATTTACTAAAGGTGGTTTCGCATAAACGTAGTTAGTTAGCTTGCGGACCAATTAAAAATCTAGACTAATAGAATCGCGTCTAAGCTTACTAAGGTAAATAGAAGGCATTAAACATTTTTATTAGAATAATATAAATACCGGAGCTCGTCTCCTTCCTAGTCAATACTCCCATCATACTTTTCTTACATTATTATCGTAATAGAGCATCTCCAAAACCAAGAGTATAGTAAGAGAACATTTTGCGCTACATCTTACGGCTAAATTTTATAATAACCAGGCAATAGGTCAAACTTCCATAATAGAGTCTCCCAAAGACACATACAAGAGTGCGAATTTATTGTAATAAGAAGACTCTAACTCTAACTCTAGCTCTAGATTTGGCTCTAGCTCTAGCTCTAGCTCCAAAAGGGGAACTATTTTACCAGAGGGTGCCCTAGGGGCTAGCACATAGCAGTTAATAAAGGGGGCGGGTAAGCTAAGGCGTAAAAAGAGGCGCAAGAAAAAGTACTATTACAAGGCTAAAGAGTACGATGCCTCTTTTATAACAATAGGGGCCCTCTTAACATATGCCCAGAAGAAAGCGAAATTAGAGAAACCGCTCCATTCTACCTACTACAAACTGCTGGAGTAAAAATACTATAATATATACCAGATACTCTATATAACCATAAAAGCAGTCAATTAATACCGTAAAAGCAAACACCCAAAACTATATAAAACATTAACGGGAATCAAAGCTCGGCTAACAAATACTTAGTTAGTAAAGACTTAGCTAGCAATACCTAGGCCATCTTTAACCTCTACTCCACCAAAGCGTGGACTAAACTTATTAACTACCTTAAATAGTAGCGCCAATCCTGCTAGCGGCCAAGACAATAAGATCATTTTACAAGATACCCTCAAGTTATCCTCAATAATATTTAGCAACTCTTACTATTAAATAACCCCTTTTAATTATCCTCAAGGCAACTAGAGCTTAGAAAATCTTGATATAAACATATAAGCTATAAAAATCCTAAAACACAACCTAAACTGTAAGTCGGCCACTAATATACGGTACGCTATAGCTAACGTAATAGCACTTTATAAATCCTTGCCGATTTTAAACACCTAAACCCTAGTATACCTACATTTAGCAACTCCTAATAAGTCTGCTTTTATAACAGAAAATCAACCTATTACCCATCTAGAACTTAATTAAGACGCCTAGCTCGTCCTAGACCCAATTAGCAATTCAAATTATAGAAGCACACCCGCAATACATTATAAAGATAATAACGCATTATATCCTTCAGGTTTGCAATCTTACCCTTTATTATTTAAGTAAAGCTTAACTATTAGTAGAGTTTGTAGAAAGAGGGGAAATCACAGCACAATAGCTCTCAAATTTTATTATAGCAAAGTTTAATCCCTCTAAGCGTATTTCATATACAATTCCATGGTTTACGGGTAATGGAGACATAATAATTAACTTAGGAAATGGAAGGACAATATTATATTCAAGGGCATTAGGAGTTAATTTAATAGAATATTTTAGTTCAAGTAATTCCGCGACAAAAGAACCGCACTAAGGGCTAACCAAAAAGCGTATATCTTTTATCCATATTTATTAGAAAGATAGCCTACCCCTTTTAATCTGGGCCTGTGCGAATTAAATTATACAGAAGTATTTATATGGCTCCAACGCCGCTTTGCTTCTTAATAAAGACTGCAAGAATATCTTTTTACTTAACCACATTAGTATAACTAACTGTGTAACTCTTATCTATCTTAACATCCTGTCCACACTACATATTACTTAGCAAAAGTATATATAATCCACCAAGAGGATTACTAGTGCAGAGACCATTTTTTCTAGCTCACTATTAGATATATCGTCAGTCCCCTCCTTCGCCCCTTCCATATATACCGTTTGTGTATAATAGTAAGTGCCAAATATCTTTATAGTCTAAGGGTTTATAGAGGCTAGTCTTTAAATTTATAGCCACACAGAGCGCTCGGGGAATTATAAGAAAGAGGTACCCTTTACTAGCCTTATAGGCCTAATAGTCGACCAGTAAGTGCTCCTATAAGTAAGCATTTCTTTTGCTTGTGCTATATCTGCTCCTTACTAAGTTAACCTAATGTGATAGAATTATGCAAAGGAACGTGGCTAAAAATTCGGCGGATGCGGTGCAATAAGCATAATAAAAAAGAGCAAAAATAAGTTAGTGCCCAACACAAAGCCGCCCGGCCATTCCATTTTTAGAAAGTGGGGGCAATATAGTACCCCACTACACTACACTTTATTACGTTATTAGCAGCCTATTGGCACGTCCTGTTAATCGCATATACTATAGTACAGTCAGCACCAAAATAATGTAAACACTATACACGGACAGAACGCCAAATATCGCCCACCACCAAAATCCTTATAGAAATCAATAAATTGTATTTAGTAATAAACTAAATAATATTAGAATAAATAAATAAGAATATAAAATCTAACTATAACAAATATAGGCCTTAATATAGGCCTATATTGGTACTAAATCTAAAGTAATTGCTATAGAGACCAACTAAAAGCGGAACAAAGGAAGTCTGCTTATATAAGTAGGAAACGCGTGTAGACACATATAGAGGACTCTTCTAAAGCTATTATTATTTAGCTTATTACATTATAGTTCATTATCTCCTAATTAAGGTTGCAAATTAAATTAAACTCTAACTTAATTATAATAAGACGATTACCGATATAGTAAAAGCTTTAAAGGTATTAAGAAACTCGGTTTATAAGCTCCAATTAAATTTTAACCTTTAGGGTCAACCGTACGCGCCACCTAGTATTAAGCTAGGTAGACTAAGTACTCTACTAAAGTACCAGAAGCTGGTATAAGGCCTTAGCATAGTATTAAGTATCTACTAACATTATTATCTAGAGACTACTTAAGTTCCTTAATAACAAACCTACCGCATATATTAATAAGATGCAAGACTTCCTATTTAACAAATTTAATATCTAAACCTCGCCCTTTACTATCCGCCGCATCCTCTAAGCCGCTCGCTAGTCTAGAAAGGCAGTCTCTAAGCATACTGCTTAATATAGCGCACCGCTCCGTAGTGTATGGCAGGGTAGGTAGAAATAGTGGTTGGCTAATTAACTTATATTCCTTAATAAGTCTGCTACAAATAAAAGGACTAGTGATAGGAAATAAGGCTAGGCACTAATAGGGATAGATTATAAGGTATTAGTGCTATTTAAAAGATCTAAAAAATAGAGTATTCTACCAGCATTAACAGTTGAGGGCTATATAAGCTATATTATCTTTTAGGGAGCTATTACTACTACGCTTTTTAAAGATTTTGTGGAGCACTAGGTGTTACTAAATTGTATACCATATCCAAGACCGCGATCAATTATTATACTGGATAATATATCTATCCATAAATCAGCACGTCTTTAAGAGCTCTGCAAATATTTAGGTATTATACTAGAGTTTCTACTACTATACTCACCAAATTTTAATCCTATTAAGGCAACATTTAAGGATCTAAAGGCTTAGATTAAGAGGAACTATATACTAGCATCTAGATTTAAGAGCTTTAATAACTTCTTAAAGTTTACAATTGGTTAAGCATATAAAATATACATAAAGGCGCACTTTAGAAAGGCAGGATATATTATAGATTAATAATATTAGCTAATTTATACAATTTGAAGCTCTCTGGCGCTTAAACTCTAAGATCTTCTCTTGTAATTATAGCATCGATTTCTATAAGGATTTTAATAGTAGGCAATATTTAGCGTTCCGTCCATACACAGTATTTACATTATTTTGGTGCCAACTGTATCCAGCCTAACTTTTATAAATGTGGCGTCAGCAGCAGGGGCTCCCTATAGCGTATTAACAATTTAATACACCAATCAACGTACTAGTTTATATACAATATAGTATACTTTCTTTTTACCTTCCTCTCTTACCCTGTCCTATTACGATAGATTAACTTAATTTACTAATAGATAGTATAAAGAAGCGCTATAAGGCCGTAATAACATATTAAGGGGGGCATACAAAGTTTTAAAACGTATATTACCATTTTTTTACAAAGCCACCGCACAGTCCAATACGCACGGTGTAGTTATAAAAGTTCGGCCTAATACCATAGTAGCCTTTTTAACGCATTGGAAGCAATACGCCTTTTTAAGTATATCAATTCAATTTCGCCAATTTAAGGCAATAGTCCTTTACCACACATCGCCACAACGCTATATATCGCAGCCACTTTTTTGCTTATCAGGCTTTCTAAACTATATATTCACTCCTTTTAAATGCCTTAAAACGTTCCCTTTGACCTAAACTAACTATTTAATTGGCTAGCTAAATCTATTTTACCATTTCTAGAAGAGGTTTATCACGACAGAGGTAGTAAACGAAAATTACTCGCGCTTCGCCTTGCTCTTCACCTTGCTTTATAATACGGGGAATGTTGCGCGGTAATTAAGCACGACACATAAATCTAGCCTATAGTTAGAATTAACTAGAGTGTTTAAGCTATAGCATATATATATCGCCTAGTTGCATAACTAAAGTTACTATTTCTTCTGTCTGTAGCTTCTGGGTATATTTGCCAACTTCTATTATATAAGATGTTTTATTACCCAGAAAAGCTATACACCATATTAAAGAAACTTTGGGAGGCCATCTTCTATCTGCTTTAATCTTATTATTATAAGGTGTAGTAAACATCTAAGGCGTATATTTAGTAATATAGATTGACTTCTAAGTCTAAAAGAGTATTAAATAAATAACCTAACGGTGTATTAGCGATCTATTAACCGTAAAGAAAATTAGAAGGTCTATATTATTAATAATAATGTCCTCCCTAATTATGTCGCTTAGGGGTTTATTCTTTATAGCTCCTCTTAGGTAAAGGGCGCCTTCGGACTATAAAGTGCGTACAGCTTCATTTAAGTCGGCTAGGATAGAGAGAATCCGTCCAAGTATTTATACCCGTATACTTTAGCTATCTATCCTCTAGTCATTAACCCGTTAATACCAATCTAAACAAAAGGAGTCATTTTAGTAGGGCGTGGTTGGGTTACGTGCAACATCAAAGAACTTCTATATATATAAGGAAATTATAAGAGAATCATCCGGATTAGAAGAGACCCATAAGAGACATCCAAGGCCAAAAAACTGCTGCGGGAGACATATTCTGTGGCCCTTTTCTCTATCAAATATAAACAGACTGTATATTTGTCCTAGAGAGTTTTCTCCCTATATATAGGCCTAACAGGGATCCGAATCAGATATTAAGTAATAAATAATAATATATTAGTCCCAAAGCGAGCGAATAAAAGGCGGAGGAGTAAGGATAAGCTAAGGGCGAAATAAGAAGCGATTTTGGATTAAACTTATAGTTAAAATTTTTAAGGAGAAGAAGGCTTTGGGCACTCTCGCTAAGCCTACCACTATACTACTAACCGGTTAAGCGTCAAGGCATATATATACCACCAGTAGTATTTTACTGCTATAAAATACCCTAAATTAAAATATGCGTTAACAGCTAGTATAGGAAATGTAATATTAAACCAAAAGTACAAACTATAAGGAAATTTAAGTACCATTCGCATTAATTTAATAACATATTTGCGATATAAATAAAGGATAGGATATACAACAACTAGTTTTGCCTTTTTACCTTTAAATTAGGCGCTATAGGTGCAGGTATATTAATAAAGTCGAAAGCATTGCGTTCCCAATTACTTTACCAAGTTTATTCCGCCTAGGAAGATAGAAGTTAGTATTAGAGTTCTTAATAAAAAGGTATAACGACTACGCACTGCAATAGAGCATGCCTAAACTCGCCTAGTATTACCTAGTTCCGACTACTCGTTCCCACCTTACTCTATCTAGAAAAGGGATTAAAAGCATTTAACAGTTATAGAATCATTTTTATAATAGTAAATAAAATAATATACTAATTACAACTAATTACATATAAAGAACCTACTCTATTAATACTCTCTCGCTATAATTCTACAATTAGTCTTAGCTACAGCACCTTAATTAAAGGAAAGTTATCCTCAAATCTACTAAGAGGCACTCTATTAACTCAACCAGTAGTACGTACTCTTTGATAGTACATAGCTTTTCAAAGAGCAGAATAATTAGAACATTTAATACGCATTTTTAAATTACAACTCTTTACCTCCTCAATCACTATTCGCTTGGCTATGGCCTGCTTATAAATTTTAGTACACATAAAACCAAAAGAATAGATACTTATCTTACCACAGCTTCCTCTAGGCCATTATATCCTTTCCTTTTGTTCCAAAGCAAAAGCAGAAGACGTGCTATATTGCTTTTAAACACCAGTAAGCAAACCTTATAGCTTAATTTAAGCTGCTTTGGCTATAATAATACCTTAAAGGAATCTTTATCAAACGTATAGACCTCCCAATATAACTGCACCAACATATACCCTTGGTCCAATGTAAATTTAGAACATATATCCTCTAAAAAAATATGGTATATAGCTAGTTTAGGGTAATGCTAAGGATCTAGTTTAAGGTTATAAGCAGAGTATACCCAAAAGGAAAGAAGCAAGTTTAGGATTAATAGAATATAATATTCCCAAATAGCCTTAGGGGGTCTATAGGAGGTGGAGTATAATAAATCCTCCTATTTAGATCGCTTGCTATAGGAAGGAGGTAAGGTGCTAGAGTATAATAGATCCTCCTAGCTAGGTAGGTCGCAGGGAGAAGGAAGTAGGGTGCTAGAATATAGTAGATACTTCTATTCAGCTAAATTATAGTAGGGAGGAGCTGGGCTACTAGAGCATATTAAACTCTACTATTTAGTCAAAGGGGGCGCAAGAGTAGAAATAGCACTATTAGGGTATTCTAAGTCCTAGGTAATGCAATGCCAGAATATTTAGAAAGAGTACTCTCTAAGTTAAGCGTAAAGTAGAGAAGAGAAGTAAAGTATAGCAGCTAAAAGACAAACGTCTGGGATCTATAGTCTCTATATATATTCAAAGCAGCTAAGGAGCTAGAGTAAGAAAACACAATTAATTGACAACATAACTTCTTTTATCTTAGGTTAGGGAGAGAGATAATTCCCGCGCAAGGGTACGAATTAACTATAAAGAGTTGCTCTAGACTTATGCGAGGCAAGTTTCATTTTCTTATATATAAGAAAGGTGAAAGTCTCTAATAGGATAAGCCTTTAAAAGCGGAAATGGTCTAATTATCTATAAGTAGAAATCATTTTAATTTATTAAGTCTTCTTTGCTTATATATAAGAAAGTCGTTTGCTTATATATAAGAAAGCTGCAACTTAACAATAGGGTAGGCCACTACAATTTATTAAGGCCTCTTTACTTATATATAAGCAAGTCTAATAAAGCCACCAACGCCTCCTATATGCAGATCTTCTAGCGGGATCTGTGTTCTGCCTTAGAGCTAATTTCCACTTTTATATTATCTAACAGTTCTTAAGTCCTGGGCTTGCTAGCATACTTATAATACTAAACAGTTACTAGGCTGAAAATGCGGTTGCCTTTCTCTTTTTATAGATATCGCCCTACTGTCCTACCGCCCTATTATATCGTTGCCTTTATTACCTTGTTGCATTAATACTCCCTATTAGTCAGTTCCTACCTAATTACTAAAAGGATAATAGAAGAAATCCCTTCTTTATCCTAGAAAACACTTAAAACCATAAGATACAATATCCCAAGCGGTTATTCTTAATATAGGTCAAGAAATACATTGCTATTTAACTAATAAAAACTCTATTACCCCTTTTATGCAAAGAAAATTCTATATAAATAATCCTTTATTACTTAATATGTGACGCTCTAGCTGCCGCTTATTACTATATTACTACCATCTATTGTTATTCGCATACCAATTCATTTCTTACTAGATGGTATAAAAGGCGTCATTAACAGCCTAATATAGTGCTAATCATGGGATGCCTTAGCTTGAGTATTCAGGCGACGGGGCCGTATATAATAGAATATCCTTTTTGCTCACCTATTTCCATTCCAACGTAGCAGTTAGGAGTTAAAGGCAGACAGCTAAGTTTATATACAATATTGAAAAAGGTCAAACTATTGCTAGCCACTAGCGTCGCAGGATTATAAGGCCCTTTTAGGGCACATTTTAGCTTAAGCATATTATACGCGGTATTTGTTTGCGCTGGTTATATTAATACCTATAAGGCCGAAAAGCGTTTACTAGCGTCCCTACTACGGCGCTAGTTGACGTAAATCTAATACTGGAAATACCTATAGTATCTACTAGCTATAGAACTAAAAGCGGATAATTAATCTATATCCGTTATAAACCCGCTAAATAATATAATAGGGCCACATTAAGGCCCACTTATAGCAATAAACCGTTTCCTATTATAAACTGGATGGCTATATCTGGCGTACCAGGTGTCACTACCAACTTAGGCTCAAGACTTATATTTTAGGCGATAGAGACTTTAAACCTCCTTTAATATAGCTGCGCCTCCATACCTAGGTAATATGGAAACTTAAAAATGCCTACATTCCTTAAACCCTTTAATCCTTTATTGAGAATTCTCTTAATGCTAAACAGACAGTTAATATAATTCGAGAATTTTACAGGATCTTGGCACGGAAGTAACTTTCACTTTAATTTTACATTATATAGCAATCGACACTCTTAAGCTACTGCTAAACAACCCCTATCTCTTATACATCATCCCAAGGAAAGCTAGACGTACATATAATATAAAATAATCCTCTTATCTACTCTTCTAAGACAATATCTAATAGATAAAATAGGTTTTCCTAAGTTTCCTATAGGCTTTAATACGTTTAAGAATGGCGCATAAACAAATCTAACTAATCTCCCTTTAAATGTCCTTAAGGCTTTTATTCTAGGATACGGTCTTATTTCCAAATTCATTCTAGATGCCTTCGGCTTTAACACTAGTATAGTAGTCTCAACCGGTCTTATTCTGTTTGCTATAGTAACGTTAGCAACCTATATATAGAATAAAGCTTTCTCTTTCTTCTCTCAGTTCTTTATATTATCAGTTTTTATTAACAATAGAGATAATATATTTAATAGTGTACTTTAATGGATTATAGAGCAGCGCATATCAAAAATCTCTCGCTTAGTAAAAGCTGTCACATAACTGGGAACTATTTACAGCGACTAGGGAAACAATAGCGATAATAAGGAGGCGCTTGACAAGAAGGGAATCTTTAATTTTAGAAAGTAGGCAGCTAAACTACCACCCCACTACAAGCCCTACTTTAGCAAACACAGGTTTTGGCATAATAGCCGCCTATTTATCTTTAATCGTTCGCGCTAAAAGAGACCTGCTAGTCTATAGTCCCCAAACAAAGGTAACAAAGAGCTTATTAAACTGAGATGTATTAAACGGTTAACAGAGCCTATTAAGAACCTACTTAACTACATAAAATTATAGTCACTTAAGAAGGAAAAGGCCATAATAGTTATTTAACGGCCAGCGGGGAAGGATTGTAGATATAGCACTAGGTTATAGGACCGCGTCTTGTCCAGACCTTCCTATCCAATGGATACTATATTACTTAACCCTAAGCAAAAGACCAAAGTTATAGAGGACATTAATAAATATCTCCATCCATCTAGCCCTCGCTGGTACGCTACCCGCAGTATTCTATACTATCGCGGTTATCTCTTCCATAGACCTCCTAGGACCGGCAAAACGTCGCTCTCCTTTGCCCTTACTAGAATCTTTAGGCTAGACATATTCTATATTTCTTTACTTAAACCTACTCTTACAGAATCTAACCTTAATTGGCTATTTAATAACCTCCCTTACCGCTATATTGTTCTCCTAGAGGACATTAATACCGCAGGTCTATTAAAAGATAAGAAGAGTAACAAAAAGAAAAAAAAGGATAAGGCGGATTTTAAAGAAGGCAAGATAGTCTAAGAGTTAAATATTACCAACTTAGCCAGAGCGATTAAGTCCGCGAACCGTTAAGATAAGCAGAACGATAATATAAAATAGGGTGTTTCGCTTTCTAGTCTACTTAACGCCATTGACGGCGTCGCTACTTATAAGGGTAGAGTCCTTATTATAATAACAAACCATCTAAAGAAGTTAGACGAAGCCCTTATCCATCCTAGCAGAGTTAATATGCAGATTAAGTTTATACTCGCGACACACGACCAGATTTAAGATATCTTTACCTATATATACTTAAACGAGAATAATAAGGTCCTAAAGCAGCGTAGTAGGTCTAGTCTAATAAATAGCATGCTTAAGCCTACTTCAAATAGTAGCCTTAATGGGTCGGCGGAGATGGTAAATGGGATTAATAGGATCAACAATATCAATAGCATTAATAAAATCAATAGAGTTAGCGGATTTAAGGAAGGGAAGCACTTAGCTTATAACTATCTCTCTAGTAAGACGCTAAGGGCACTAGCTAATACTTTCGCTAATTATATTCCTAAAGGCAAATTCTTACCAGCTAAGATCTAGGGCTTCCTGCTAACGCGTAAGAAGGAGCCTTAGCGAGCTCTTAAGCAAGTAGATAAATAGAAGGATATAGTACTAGAGGCAAAGGAGAAGAAGGCGAAGGTTATTAGTATACAATAGGCGGAGAGCATTAAAATTGATGGCCAAAATATTAGTGATGTCACACTAAGAAGTCTGCGAAAGAAAGGGGAAGTTATACTAAGTTGCTTAACCAACGTAGATTATACTATAAAATGTAAATAGCGACGGATAATATAGATAGAACGGAGGGGATTAGAAGCTAGTATATACGCCTTATAAATAGCATAATAATATACGGCCCGTAGAATAAGAGCTTATATAATATACCAAGACTTCTACCTTTTATTGGCCATGGAAGTAGCTATTAGCCTAAATTAGATATACTTTAGATTGTCTTATAATTATCTTTAATACCTAGTACTCTATATTAGACTACCCTAGTACTTACCCTTATATTTTGTATATCTTAGTACGTATCTCTATTGCCTATACCTCCCTCCTTTTCTATTTGAGCATCTTCCTTGTGTATATATAGATCCTCAAGAGCCACCTTTAATAGATAGATTACTTATACATTTCTGTGTCTCTACCTACCAGCCAGCTTAAGTTATTTGTCATAATACCTACCTGGCTAAAACCTTTTAGGCTGCCCCATATATCCACCTATAAATTCCTAACTTTTAGCCTTTCTGTTCTTAATCCCAACAAAGAATATCCAGTATAGAAAATTATACGCAACTATTAGGGCAACTTAAAAAGCTTAGTCTTGGTACCGGATCTAACCAAAAAGAAAACACGCTTATTGAATCCGCCTAAAAAGATTACCCTAAGAGTTATAAACCACGCATTATAAGTTTTGCTATTAGATAATTCCATAGGCCCTATAATAACAATTTCAGTCGCCGCAGCAACGCTGGATTTGCGTATATATCCTTCTATAATAATATTAAATGGTCTAATAGAAGGTATAGCACTGTTATAACGGAGCTGGACTTAGGGAAAGGTGCCCTAATTATAAGCATTTAATATGCGAGTGTAAACCTATATAGGCCTTAACTACTGTCGCTATTTTAGTAGTACTAATATAGACCATACAGATTTCCCATAATAGGAGTTATAAGGGCCAGCTACTTCTAGTCTTCTATATCTAGCTATCTGGTCTAGTATTATATAAGTCTAGCCTTTTTAATTATTAAGCTTATCGTAATCGCTGCTAGTGTTACTACGGCGATAGTCCGCTAAAACGTGGAATAATGTATATATATAAACACAAAGCCTATAAGGAATGTCCGGTGGAAACGGAAAAAGAGCCAAATATATAGTTAGATATAACAACTTAGTGCCTTATAGACATACCAGATAAAGAGTTAGATATATTAGATATAAAAACTTAGTACTATATAAGCATACCTGCTTATATTTATGTAGCACTACTAATAGTGAGAGAGTGTTAATATTAAGCCATCCTTTTATATACCGCCCATTTTAGTTTCCTTTTTAGATAATCCTATATTCCACAGCCCTTATTTCTTCCTCTATAATATCATTCCATCCTTTAGGGAAATTTTGGAGGCGGCCTAGTAGTAGAGATCTAAGCTTAATCTAGACTTAGTCCTATTTACAGTTAATCTAAGAGACAGTCTAAATAGGAGAGAAACAAAAGAAGTATATTTACACTAAATATTTTAGCAGGACTAGAAGAAGAGAGCGGTAGAGAGAGGGTTTAATTTTAGTAGGGGTTATAACCATAGGCGAACGTAAAGGCACAAGGCGGGAAGGGCTTTAGGCTTAGTTATAGAATAATAGCAAATCGCTAGGCTATTATATAAGCTATATAAGATCTTATATCAAGCAATTTAAGCAGCGTAGTTTCTTTATATAAACTCAAATCATTTCCTATACGGAAGTATTACAGCTGCTGTAAGCATTAGTAGAGCCCAGGACGCTAATCTAACTATAAGGGGGGGCCTAGCAGCCTAGTTAGCTTTATTAAGTTCCTAAATCTCTTTATCCAATTGCTCTAAAGCTTCCTTTCCACCTTCTATAAACTGTATATCGCCGGAAAAGCAATTAGATATTATCGCTACTCTATTATAATTAAGTTCCGTTATAGCTAATATACCACTACGATAACCTAGTACGGCTAAAGACATTTAAATAATTGTATTATATATAGGAACCGTAGCCCAGCAAATATTTGGTAGAATATATAGAATGCCAATAATCTTATAAATTTTTAAGATTTTAGTGACCCACTCGCCTATAATATAGGCAATTACTTACCTTTACTTTACGTAAATCGCCTTCTTTCCATCCAATAAAAGTAATATCTTATTTTTTATCCTCTTTGTAAATCTTTTCCCCTAACTTTGGAATCTAATAGGCCGACCCTTAGCCTATATTAGATGTATCTATCACGATAATAGGTACCTAAGAGTAGCGATTAGATTATTAAAGATACAGAAGGGGCGGATTATATACTACTTACCTTAGCAGGCGAGTTGTCGCCAGTCTTTAGAGGTCTTTAAAGGTCTTAAAGATCTATTTATGCATTAATTAATAAAACCCTAGCAGAGGCAGTGCATACGTATTAGCAAAGTTAAACTTTATAAAAGTTTTTATTGGAACAATAAGGAAGCGCATAGATTCAAATTAGGCTGCAAACGATATAGAATATACAAAGGCAGGCCTAAATCCAACTTACTAGATAGCATAAATACGAGAAGACGCCAGGTCTAGCCTTACTATAGGTAGTAAAAGATTGGTAAAGGGTAAGACTAAGTATGCTTATAGAATATAGGAGGCTAACCTATTATAAGTAGAGAAGCCTGGCTCGGCCAGCCATAAGTATAATTGCGTAGTATAGGAAGAGGTGTGAATTAGTACGCCATAATTATGCATAGAAATGCGAAAACGTCATATAATAGCCTTCGCTATGCTATTTGCGGAAGGAATAGTTGCTAGTAAAGAGATATATTCTTCTTTAAATTAATCCCCAAAGCCTTAATCCCGGCGACTATATCCTCCCTGTGTACGTCCTTATATACATCCCTATCTTTATCCTGGTCCTCTTCTATGCTATGCCTTATATTGCGATTTCTATCATCCTGCATCTCACGCTCTATCTATTACAGGATTTCTTTTCCACTATTTATCTTCTTAACTGCACCTAAAAATGTAAGAACTTTGCAATAATTCCCTTAGTAAATAAATTCCCTAAAGACGGTTTTCTAACCGTGGTATTAGTAATGGGCTGAGGTATAGCGGATAGCTAGCAGCACTAACAAGGCAGGGGCATAGTAGACTTCAATTCTAAAAATATAGGGAGTAAGAAGAAAGTGAAATGGGAGAAATTAATACTATTTAAAAGGAGAATTGATAATCTAGTAGCCAAATAGCAGGTTTTCCCAGACATGTAATATACACTACGGATGTTTTATACTGTTAAAATCCATCTTAAAGCCTAGAATACGTAAACCTTTCTTTACGTTGCTCTTTTCTAAGTCGCTAGGAGACCCCTCTAGTAACTTTAACTGTTTAACCTTTAATTTTGCCGCATTTATATCTTCCACAATTTGCTTCCCGCCTTATATTAGCCCTACTGCTTCTAATAGAGCATATAACTGCTTTTTAATGCTACCAACGCGAAAATTTATCAGGACTTAAGCGTACTCGGGTTTAGTGGGTAGATTATAGCGGAAACCGATCTATTTTAAAACCTATAAAGCTTAAGGATCTATTGAAAATTACCTAGATTTATAACCTACTTTAATAAATTCAAACTGTTCTTTTCCCTAAGCGTTAGGAAAGACTCCGACTATTTTGTTATAGCCAGTTTCGGACGTTTTAAAGAGCATATAATACTCTTCTATTCTGGGCATATTTAACAAGGATAGGTATTTTCTCGGTAGCAGTGTAATATAAGAGGTCTGGGTTAGTAGTAAACGTTTTAGCGGGTAGTAGATTAAGGTGCACTTTATCCTTACTCCTAAGGGCTTAAACAGTCTAACTCAGAAAGAAAAAAGCGTTAAATGTGGTACTTATTAGTTCCAAATGCATAGCCATATAATTGTGGATAGGAGCGGGGGTAGCGATTAATAAAGATTATTAAGAGGTTATAGTGCGTGCCATATACCATTAGTAGGCCTTGTTGCAGCTAGGTGCAAAGTCTGGGCCGCTAGATATATTAAAGGGCAGAAAGGGCACTATAAATATATCTACGCGGGATATAATGCTAAGCGTTTAATACATATAGCGGCCCGTACAGCGGCCATTATGCATATTAATCTTGTTTTAGCGGTGTGTTTAAGGCATTAAAAACATTACCACTAAATCCTTACTAATAAAAATAGTAAAGCCTAAGCGTTAATAGTGACGCTTACTTAAGCGTTAGGGTGTTAAATGTTTAAGGCTCGTTTAAAATGCTAAGCATTTTAATATCTATACGCGTTAGCGAATTAGTATACCTAGCGCGCGAAATACAAATAGGCTGACGAAGCCTACCCCTCTAAACCACTTAGATAATTTTACTCGCAGCGAGCTCGTAAAATTGGACACAGCAACACAAAAAATAAGTAAGCATAAAACTCCGACAAAAGATTACCGGAATAGGATATATATATTATCCGTAATTAATAAGTTATATGTAGACCTCGCACAATCTAGCCTAGAGGAGATAATTTAGAAGATCTAGAAGACTACGCTAATTAAGACTACGCCTACGCCTACTATTGCCTTAACGGACACTACGGAAAGTAATAAAGCGCGTAAGCTTGCGAAAATGGTATATTTAACGTAGTTTACTTTGGTATAGTAACTCCAGTGGCTAACGCAAACAAGAAATTCAAGTTAAAGATACCAGAAATACTACTAAAGTTAGGAGTTAGAGCAGTTAATATAAACTCTTTATATATAGGCCTAATAGTCTATTTTATGGGACGACGCATTTCAATGCAATATCCAAACGATTTAGTGGTGTGCACGTTAGCTTTTAGCCCTTATAGGGACTCCTAGGTCCCGCTTAGTTATGCTGTCCCGTATTTAGAAAGTAGGTAGGGCTATTACTAGGCTGGTTCACAATAGGTAGAATGGAATGGGAGTAGAGGTAGCATTAGTGCATTAATTATAGTGCCGATTATTAGCTAAGCTTAAACTGCTAGTTCTACTTAATAAGGGATATTATTAAACCATTACTGTATTAAAAATCCAAAACCGGGGTGTATAACAGTATAAGAGTTTTAAAAGAAATTTACTAACACCTATAAGCAGAACTTATAGCAACCGCATTGTTAAGGGACTTATTATATACCTATCGCGCGGCGCTATAGCTTATCTGTTCACTGTCGCTAATCGCCAGTAGCGTATTACCACCGATTTGGTCTCCATATACCTATTACGCCTCGTTATAGCTTATTTATTCGCTGTTGCCAATTTCTAGTAGCGTATTACCGCCGATTTGGTCTCCGTATATCTATTACGCCTCGTTATAGCTTATCTATTCACTGTTTCTAATTGCCGGTGGCGTATTACCGTTAATTTGGTCTCCGTATACCTATTGTGCCTTATTATAGCTTATCTATTTGCTATTACCACTAATGTCTATAGAACTAGAGCTGCCAGGGGTTCCATTTAAATACGCTATACTATTTATATTTTAACCAAGGCGTGGTATAAGGGATTCGCCCACTAGCTTAGAGGCTTAAGGATATTGTTTAATAAATTATAGAGAAGATATTCTATAGCCTATAATAAATTAGAGATTCTGCTATTTAAAAGTATAACTTTACTCTTATATATCTGCATGCTATTCGTTGAGGCCGTTATTAGTAGCTAAGGAGGGTGCAATATTGTTAAATCTGCGCGTTAGTAATTATACGCTGATGTGGAATCCCCGGGTTTAGTAACTTCTACATAGGGGCGTTTACAAGGGGAGGAAATTCGCTTTTCTAGGCTTGGCTAGGGCGGGTTGGTAGTACTAAGATATATTAGTCCAAGAGAAAGTATCTAACTAGAATAAAGCTCTTAACACTATTCTATCCAAGCTAAGCATCTTTGCGCAATTTTAAATATTGTAAGGTAAGACGGGTGCCGTAAAGCTATAAGAAAGTTATTAATGTTAAGTAAATTTAATCTCTAGTAGGTGTTATAGGTAAAGGCTAAGAGAACTAATAGCCCTACCCCTTTAAGTCTTTATATAATATAAAGCTTAATTCCATGTCTAATAGCTAAAGCCGCTTTAGTAACATCGCGACATCCTATACTTTTTGCAAATAATGTGATATAGCTAACTCCCTTTATGGAAGCGGCTTAACTTTTAACTAAACTTTTAATCCTTAACGTACCTGTAGACTCTAATTGCTATTTCTTAAAGAAATCTATAAGTGTTTATTGGCTAAGAAGCTTTTAAAAAATAGCGTTATTTAATAAATCGCCGTCGGTAGCAATAATATCCTTAATAAGGGGATGTTTGTTTAACCACTTTAGTTTACTAATAATAACCTTTAGATCTTCCCCTATGGATATATTAACGAATATCTTAATCTTAGGGAGGTTCGTTAATAATACATTAAGTAGGTTTATACATCCAGATAAAAGAGGAGGTAGAGAAGTAACTTTATTCCCTAAAGAAGGCTAGACACTCCCTAGAGAAGGCTAGACACTCCCTAGAGAAGGCTAGACATCCTTACTCTCTAGAGAAGGCTAGACGACATTCTTATTCCTAGGAGAAGGCTGGACACTCCCTAGAGAAGGCTAGACAACATTATCTTCATTCCCTAAAAAAGGCTAGACAATATCCTTATTCCTTAGAGAAGGCTAGGCATCCTCACTCCCTAGAAAAGTATTAGGCAAATTATAGTGGCCGCGTTTATTCTCTAAGAGAGGCGGATAATATTAATAGGTATTAATAGGAAGCTTCTGGAGCCTTTAAATAGTATATATAATATTAGAGAGATAAGGTTAAAGCTACTTATTAGAGGCATTGCGGATAAAATCTAGGGCTGCTGCAATACTAAAGTTTATCGTAGTGGGTTGTAAGTTATGTAATTTATATTAAAATAAAAGAGTAGTTAAGTATATAGTTCCCCTCTAATTCCCTAGCAGATCGCTAGCGCGCCTCCAGCCCCTAAAACTTAAAAGAGCCTTGCGCTAATTACATCGCTTAAATCTAGTACGCAATATTGGATTTTAGTAATATAATTAGCGCAAGGCCCTTATAGAGCTACGCTAATATAGTAGCGATTATTAACCTCTAAACCGTATCGCTTTTGCTTATAATGCGCAGTTAAAAACTGGACCTCTCTTTCAGCCAAGACAGGAGGCGATATAAGTCGCAAACTTAATCAGGCGTATAACGCGAAATATTTAGTAATATAGCTTATTTTGTCATAGAATGCCCTAAGCCTTATTACCATTAGAGGATTCCTTTCCTATAATTTATAACAATTTCTTCCTTAAGGAGCCAAAGAGTAAGACGCCTTAATATATCTAAGGATGCTATTTAAAGGAAAGGGCATAGAAAGACCTAATATATAGAGCTGATTTCCGCCCCATTACGCTAGGGATGTATAATTGCCTTTATTGCCCGCTCTGCCGGTTGCCTTAACGCGTTTTCTATATCTTCCATTCGTTACTACCCTGCTTTACTATTTTCACCGCTCCTTTTAAACCATTCCCTAGTTTGTCCTATTTCCGCTAACTATTTACGGCCGCTCTTTACGCTTTAATATAGATGCTTATTTAACTATTAGCCTACTCGTTAAAGCCACAACTTGCTAGATTATATGGATTATTAGCACTTTAAGAGCCGCTTATAGTTGGGATTGAGATTCTAGATATAGTGTATTAATTACCAAGCTTTATTAACGAGCGAATACCCTATAATCTATTAAGGTGGATCTAGAAAAGGCGTCTTCTATTACTAGAATTAGTCCTGCAGAGAGCTTATAAAGCCGGGAAATAATACCTTCTAAATTAGACAATTCTAAGCGTCCTAGCACCGGTCTATCGTCTAAGCAAATCACTAAGGGCCTAAATAACTAGCAAAGGGCATTTGGGGGTCCGGTAGATCCTATATATATATAATACCGACAAGTCCCCCAAACACTTAATGATATAATATTAAGTAAAATTCTCAGCACTTGCCTAAATAAGACTCCAACAGATAAAACTCCGACTTATAAGAGGACTGCGGATATACTCTTTTATAAAATAATTCGTTCGTTCCCTAAGCCTCTATAGGATTTCCTTAGTGTTCTTTATAGAAGAACTAGAGAGTAAAAAGTATAGGATATTATCTATATATCTACTTTCTCTAAGTTAATACATAATCGCTTTAACGTATTATAAGTCTAAGTATGTTTAATATCTCCTATAAGTATCTATTCTAATCAAACTGTAAACTATAATCTAGGAGATTCTCAAAGACTTATAGGGCCATATTAAAGAGAAAGGTATACATAGTGCTCTTTTATAGAAGCCATGTCCACTTATTAATGTTATAGACCTTTAATGGTAGTCATTTATATCTAATTTAGAGTTAAGATTTCGGCATATAATTAAAATTAATCTTCTAGTCTTTAAATAAATCTGCTTGCTCTATAATGTGAATTTACGTGCATAAGCCTAAAATTCTTGAAATTGCAGCGCTTGTGCATTAAGGGGGAGTCGTGCTAGTACTTACGCAAGACTATATAGTAATCTCAATAGCTAGCCAGGCTTTTACTACGATTTTTATTAGCGTCTTTACTAAAGTCTTCTCTGAACTGAATATGTTTCTTTATAATTACCTAAAAGAAACTATCTATTAGCTTACATCTTTTATTCTTTAGATTACCTAAAGTACCACAGTTTTTATTAAGCCTGTATTCTCTATATAAGGCGTTAGCTATATATTTAACTATTTAAAAGTCTATCTCACATTACAACTATATTTATTAGGCATCTTTTTTGGGTCTCCTAGTATTTTATACACCAAGCTTTCACCATATATTGGAGATTAGTGCACTTATAGTAAACCTAGGTGTAATCGCATATCTAGTGGCGTATAAATAAGCAATAATAATAATATATTAACCACAGAACAGTTCGCCTTTTATAGTAACGTAAAAGTAGTAGAAAGCGCTCCTAGAACCTAAAGTATAGGGCGAAATAGTATTATAATAGAATGGCGGGTAAGGGTATACTAGACTACATATACCTCCCTTTATTTATATAATCTACAAGCTTGTACCTTTAAGTTTATAGTAATAGAAGGTTCCTAGGTGGATTTTACTATAATTTAAGGGAAATAAGCATTAAGAAGTCTAAATTCATCCCATATATATTACGAAAAACAGAGCTATGTTCTAAGACTTATACTTCTATAGGCTAGCAACTGCCTAAATAATTAACAAGGCCCATCTATGGCCTAATTAGTTAGCTAAAGACTACTAGATATGGTTTCTTCTACACCTAAAGCCGCTATATCCTTATCTGTGGGTTTAACTAAGACAAAACCCTAATACCACTCCTCTACTAAAATACGATGGCTGGTAACAGAAAGTCCATCCTTTAACTTATCTAGACCAATCTTAAGTTAGTAGTAATCGGACTAATAGTAACCTTTAATAGGTCTAGTGAAAGTTAAAAGAGTACCTTTAAGGGGCTATCCTTTAAACTAGACTCGGACCTTCTGGCCTAAAAATCTCACCAACTAAAGCTGTCGTACAATTTGTGGCGAAAAGTCATGGCGGTTAGTGTGGTTCCTTCCATTAAGGCAACTTTCGGAGATCCTTTTTATCTCATCTAGAAGACTTTTCACTTTTAGGATTATAGAATTATCGCCTTTATCACCCCTATTATGCCGTCGCAAGAACTAAGCTGTAAGTACAGCAGCCTCCACAACTAGTCTCTCCTAGTTAGTTTTAGTAAAACCGCCGTTAACGAGCTGCCATAATAGGTCGTCTATAAATAGAAGCGGATTAAATGGTTCCTCCATTCTATTTCCGAACTCAAGGCTGTAACTGTTGCTCCTAGGAAGACATCTTAGAGGATATAGCAGTGGAGGTCAAGGCCGACTCCAATTAGCTTAATTCTTTAGACTTAGGAATTGCCTAACAAGTTACTCAAAAGCCGAATTAAATAGCTCGATTTTTAAAAGGCGTTTATAAAAGACAAGTAATAGATATATCACAAATTATACTGCTAAAATAGCACTAAGTAAATAGAGGGAATCCATAACAATAGATATAGAATAAGGGTAAACGTCAGCTGGATTATATAGGCCTATATATACTTCGGGAGAGGCACCTTCCTATAGCCAGTAAATAGGCAGAACGCTTAAAAACGGGATTTACATCCCTATTATAAGTTAGGTGGATACGTCTATGCTAATTAACTTTTACTAAAGGCTAGTCCTTCTGCATTCTACTCGCTCCTAAAGGCCTATTAGCTGGCTAAGCTTACATTATACACTATAGGCCTTAGCGGTTTAACAAGTATTATTCCTAATTATACAGGATTGTGGGACTAATTAAAGATAATACTAAACATTTACTTGGCCAAGACATATTAATCAAAGCCATGGATATTACTATAACATTTACTCTTACTAATTAGCATAGCCTACCTCCCAGACAACTGCTTTGACGTTTTAAGGATAGGGGCTAGGGAAAACCAATAATATGCCTATAGAAACCTAGGCTTTAAATTATTCTACTAGAACTAAAATAAGGCCTCCTGTCTTATAACTCTTGGTTTTATGTCAACTTGTTAACCATAGGGTGCTCGCTCTAAGAAATAAATTAATAAATTTACCTAAACCCATATAGAAAGCCTGAATTATACACTAACAAAAGCCTTACCTAAACCGTGAAAATCACGGTTATATATTCCTAAGGAGTTTGAACTTGCCTTCCTATAATATAGACTTCGCTTATGCTGTAGCCACTATAGTAGACACCTAATATATTAAGCCTTTAGGAAATATTTATAATATATAAAGATATACCTGGAGATTGTTTATATGCGGAAACTATAAGTAGAGATCGGATTTAACCCTAGCCGTTACGTATATAAAATCTTCGTCTTCCGTCCAGTAAATGGCCTCTATATTATTGTCCATAAAAGGAACTAGTTTGGTATTTAGGAGGATAAATCCTGCAAATAAATACCCTGGTTTGTTTAGACATTTACCAAATTCCTTACAGACATATGGGGTGGTAATATGTTGGCGGAAATAGGTTAAGAATCCTATAGCCTTCCTTTAAGTTTTGGCAATATAATCGTCATCCCCTAAAAGACCGTCTAAAGCCTTGGCCCTTGCTTGATGCTTAAATAAATAGTATGTTATAATTATATCTGGGATAAAGACGCTCAATATTATGATATGCTTAGAGTCGTATTAAGACATAGGATTAAAAATGCTGCCTTTAGCGCGGAGATTGTAATACGGGGTAGGAGTTACTGGATAGTTTAAAAGAAGAGTAAAAATTCGGCTAAACTTAATTGAAAAACCCCTAATTATAAATTATGTTTAATTCTAGGTCTTTTTTTTATTATTAATTAAGTAAGGATTACTAAGCAGTAGTCCTTTTACCACAATATCTTTTAGAAAATCTGGGGTTTATTAGCCACTCCGGTTAAGTTCTAGGGTCGTTTTTAGTAACGAAGCTAAGACAGACCTAATTTATCCTCAGCTATATACCGCAGAGTTAGATAATAGGTCGATGGCTTTTATAGGTATTAAAGGAGTAACTAAGGCTAGCGCTATCTATCGCTTTCCTTAGAGTATCTGCCTTCTAGTTCGCAATAATGCAAACTATAGGAGACGTAGCAGGACGTAGGATGCATACGCTATGGCTTTTATAGAGATGCGGGGTCTAGATAATAGCTTAGATGCTAAGACCATGCTATATAGTATGGTCTTGGCATATGAACCTTGTTCATTTCTTATATTTAGCCACGACCAACTCCTTTAGCGAAAATGTTCAATTTAACACGCTCCCAGCTTCTATTATCTTATTCTCTATATATTTTACTTAATAAGGCAGCTGTTACGCAATTCTGGCTTAGTTGTTCCTTAGTAGGAGCTCTCCCTAACTCTAACACCTTTTTATATTTTTATATTGGCTGCGGCACGTATTACGCCTCTATTTAAATACAGATTGCTTTTTTTCAGCTTTACGAATACCCAGAGCAATTTTTCCCATTTTTGTCCGCTTAGTATAGGTTTTGTTGCCCATCAGAGAGGCAACCACACTATAAGGATATAATTTGTAAGACTTCTTAAGCGATTTACAATTCTTTAGTGCCTATATTGCCCTAGAACTTCTTATCTCCTCAGTATTAGTAAGTTTAAGAGATATAAAATCTATTCTTCGCGCTAATAAGATAGGTTAGAGGAGATACTAATTAATCTAATATCTCAGTCTAATGCAAAGTCATATTTTAAGCTAGTAGTTAATTAGATTAAAGATTATATCTTATAACCTATTTCCAGTAATTAGAGGTTCAACGAGTTTAAGGCTCTACTCCACGCAGCCTCTAATAATAAGGCTACTAACCCTAGACATTTAAATAACCCTAAAGAGCAAGATGGGGCCGAGAGAATTGCAGAGCCTAAATATCTTAAAACTAGGATTGATAGTAGCCCTAAATCTATATAAAAATTTATCTAAACATTTCAAATTGACCTCTTAAACTTAGATACAAGTCGATTTTCTAGTCATTTCGGGCTTCTTAGCCAGGGGAACGGTTAAGACTCTACTACACTTGCGCTTATACTCTGCAAGCATGCCTTTAACTGCTCATTTAAATTACAGGAGCAATTTTAAGTAAGCCAGCATCTTTTAGTGTGCTACTTTCTTGTCTAGATAAAGTTAGATATGGGTTTAGGAAAAAACGAAAAGAATATATTATAGAGAGTAAGTCACTTTACAATCTCCTAGTTTGCTATATCACACTGACTTTAATTATATTAACACGGAAATAAATAACACTGGCTTTATTGGCTAAAGTAGCAATCTTAAAAGGATTTGTGACTAAGTAAAACTTATAAATTAAATTATAGCTACTCTTTATTCCTCCTAGGCGCTTAATATTAATAATATCTACCAAGCTATTTTTAGTAAGTGAATTGTGCCCTATTAGACAGCTTAGGCCTGACCAGGGCAGGTAACTCGACTTTTTACTATATTAGTGCGTACTGTCGCATGCCTATTAGTAGCCGAAACAAAGTGCTTTTATAAATTCTTGCACTTAGAAAGGACTAAGAAGGCTAGAAAGGGAGTGAGAAACAAGTAAGCTAAAGGGAAAGCAAAGATAAGGAGAGGGATAAAAGGGAAAAGAGCCAAGATATTATAGGGAGCGTTACCGCTGCTAACTTTATAGATATTCTTTGCCGCTCTCTCCTAGATCTTAAGTAAGACTTCCTAGTATAATAAAGCAAGATCTAATAACCTTAGGAACGAAATCATTTTTAAAGCTATTGGCTTTTAGCCTATATAGTATAGCTATTGGAATAATTCTTAAGACCTAATAGAATCTGCTAATAGTATAGATATTAGTGCATCCCGAAGTAAATATCAAGGAGTGGCCTTGTCCAAAGCGTCAAAACGCTATAGATTAGTTAATATTAGGGAAAATAATAATAAAGAAATACTAGCAGAGTTTTAAGGGCTATTAATAGCTCTAATTAACCAGTTAGGCTACTTCTAGGTTAAGTAAGGGAGTGGCACGACCTCAAATATAGTAACAATAGGTATGGCTCTTAAATAATAGTTTATGTCCGCTGCTTTGGTAACATAAATATACGGCAACAGATATAGATAAAGTGGCACTATATATAAACGTGCTAAGTTCTAGCTTTCCATACTCTCCACCAAAGACTCCCTTATATAAGGAAGTCACCGGAGCCTATAGTAAAAAGGCTTAGAATTATAAACTTTATTTACTAACTATATTCCTAGAGCTAGGAGGTAATGCTTATATCAATATAAGTTTAATCCCTAAAGTAGAACTTAATCCTGGATTTAATAATATATTATTAGACTATTCTCTAGGCATAGACCCTAGATTTAATAATATATTAAATTTGCTAGGCAATGACGCACTGCCGGAATTTACGCTAGGCGCTAATTTAGGATTTAATAATATACTAGTGCAACGTGGGTTATTGGGCACGGATTATAGATTTAATCTACTGTTATCCTTTACTAGGGCGAGCGATGCTCCTATATACGCAAGTCAGCTGGGTCTATATGGTTAGTAATTAAAGCAATGTTTCTTTTAATATTCTTATTATATATAGCTGGGTAAATCGTATTAGTTAATTCGTATCCTCGCCACACTCTATATATTATTACTTTGCTTTTTCTTAAATGTACTTCTTTTTAAATGCTTTTAATAGCCCAAGTCCGCTGTCAGGAGGGGGATACTCTATTACTACGCTTCCATCGAGAACTAAGACCTTGTTTAGCTCTAGAATAATTTCTTTTAATTAAAGCTCCCGAATATTCTTATTAGACATCCTATAAGACCCCTCTATTACCCTAAAAAATCCCACATTAGGTTGAAGCTCCTCCTTTATTAGTCTATATATAATTACCTAGCCTGGCTATGTTCTCTAACGCGGCAGCTATAACTTATTTCTTAGCAGAATAAAAGCGGCTGGTGCGCCTTAAGGTTTGTAGTTCTTAATATAGTTCCCTATCTACTAAAGTATTAGAAAGTCTTAATAATAAGATAGCTAGTAATATACTTTTTAACCAAAACCAAATAGCTCCTTGCATTTTGCCCCCTAGCCTAAAGTCTTATATACTAATATTAAAGATTCCCCGCTAGACTTGCTTAAGTAATTAGAGATCTCTTTAAGGACTATAGCAATAGAGCCTTTGTCTACGGGATTGTATATAATAAGTTCGTATCCCAGATCTTAGGCCATTTAAATATCCTGCAATAAAGGCTTAAATCGGGATAGGACGACTATAATTATGCCTACAGTTAGCTAGCAAAGGGCTAGACATGCTCCTAAAAAATTAAAAAAAGTCAGGTTAGTTCCTTATACAAAACTGCCAAATATAGAGATAACATTTTTGTTGCCTAATTATAGAGGGGTAGCAGACCCCTTAATTCGTTAGTTACATAAATTGCACGCAGCTTTAAACCTTACTCTTATTACTAAATAAGAACCATTAACTCGCTATAGAAGGCACACTTCCTTAACATCTTAGCCTATATATATGGCGCCCTTTCCGCCTATTTATAGCTCTAATGAGACCTTAGAATAGCACACCGTATATAACCTTTAACCGGTCTTTATCGCGCGCTATATAGCCATCCTAATTTCGTCTACTAATTCTTATTTAATTATAAAGGTAAGCAGCATATAACTAGCACCTTTTTATTTGGAACAGATTACTAGTATTTTATCTATAGTAGTATTTACAGATTCTTCCTAAACCTTATAGCGAATCCCTTCCCCTCCATAATATTTGCGGCTCCTAGATTTTTACCTGCCCTAGAAATACAGTACGTACTTGTTGAAATTGGCGACAGAGTAAAGGACTAGGAGGCGACACAGAATAGGCTAAAAATAAGGTATTGTTTATTCTATATACCCCCTTTATACAATTTAGCAGGCTTTATATATACACCTATAGTACCCTTTAGTCCTTAGTTTAAGTCTTAGCGCCCCTAAGATAGGCATTTAACAGTCCTTGTTATCTATAGGATATATTAAGTTAGTATTTCTAGTGCTATCCGTTATACAATACTAAGTACCCTAATATTAGGCCTCTCCTGCTTCATTGCCCCTTTATAGAGAAGAAATTATCTCTATATCTAGTACGTTGTATTAAATAGAACTTTCTTAATTAAGCCTTTACTAAATTTTCCGCAAGCCATATAGTATCTAACCCTTAAAACCCTACTAGCTAAGCTAATCTAGCGTCTAATATTAATGCCTGTATGGAGCGGAAGTAAAGGCAACTTGAGATGAAATCAGACCGTATTCTAAAAGAAGTAAGACAAAGGAGAACTTACTTAAAAGGAGAACATTATTGCTGCAAGTGCAAGTATAAAAAGAAAGCCTATAAAAAAGGACAAGGGCCAAAATATGTATATTATAGGCATTTCTATTACGTTATATGCTTAGCCTACGCGTAAAGGCTCTTATCTTATAAATTAGGCTAATAGTCCCTAATAAATCTTATAGTTAGGACGTCGCTTATAGAAATATACAAAATTTAATTTTTAAAACATTTAGTTTATACCAAAACGACGCCTATAAGCTAGACGCTTGGTAGAGGGGCTAGTATTTTAGCCTTGCATCCCGGATAATAGTATAGGTGGCTTTTTCTTAGCTCCTTCCAATCTTTAAGGGTAAACGACTACATGTATTTAGTTTGGGGTCACTCCCTTAAAGAGTAGAAGAAAACCGGCAAAGTTATATTATTATAGTGGATCGCTTTATTAGTAATGCTCAGGTTTGCGCATTAAGTGGATTACCCGTAGTTAGATATATAGATGGAGACCAGACGTTTACACCTAAGTATACAAGATGCAGAAAGCACAGAAGCCAATATTAATAAGTAAAGGCTCTTAAGAATTCCTTTTCTAATCTCCTAACTAAATACACCGCGAGCCTCCTCTATACGTGCCTCCACTATAGTTAGTGCGTCGCTAATTAAGAAGCGCATAACGCTAGAACAGCCCTACGGACATAAGGCGTCGAAAAATACTTACTTAGGCTCGCCTCTAAACTCCGACTTCTTTTAATAGTAATATATTACTTTCCTTTATTTCCTTAGTTAAGTATAGTGTTAGGTAATAGATATATAGTTCTTATAGTTAGCTTCTAAACAGAAGAAGCATGTTAGTAGTAGGAAGTATTTAGTTAGCGCCCTATAACGGCCTATACCCTAGATAGTGCATGGCTATAATAGAATATATATATATATATATGTAACGCCCTACTTTTTAAGGAATTTAATAACTTATTACATTTCTACTTCTTCTATATCCCCTTTATATTTAGAATTAATGACTTAGATTTAACCCTATAACGCGCTTTACTATATAAGCGCTTGTCGCACTTACTAACCTTTTAACGCTTAAGAAGAACCTCTACTAATAACAACACCTTCCCTTTAAGCTCTCTCGGCCTTTTCCCTCTTTTACACTAGTAACCTTTTCCTCTTCTTTATTTTAAGGACTAGTTGCTACCTCCTCTAGCGCTCTATAGCCGCAATTTATAAGTAAACTACCTAACCTTTTCTTCTGGAGCGACCTGCGCTATTTGCTAACATCTTAATAGCTCTGTTTTGTACTGCTACTACTACTACCTCTTCCCCTATCTCTCTATCTCTCTTGCGCTCGTTCTCTCGCTCTTTTTCTAGATCTTAGAGACCTCTAGCTTCTACCCTTCTTTAATAAAGGTGAGCCTATATTATTCTTACATAGCTTACTAGGGCTGGACTAATTAACTAACGCATAAAATGGATAGACGGTAAATATAATAGCTACACTCCAGAAACCTGCTTGGGCTGTTAATAAGAGCTACTATATAGTTGCCGCTGTTAGTACCTAAGGCGCTCCTACTCCGCCCGGGAAGACTATATACGTTAGCGCCGGCTTCTATACCGAAATTGTTAGCCCTTTCCCCTATAGCTAATGTCACACCTAAAGTCCACTACGTGGTCAACAATATCTCCGCTTACTATAACGCTAAAACCGACACTGTCTGGGTCTATAATAAGTGCATTAGAACTAATCTAGAGGTTCGCTTCTATAAGAGATTATAAATAACACTAGAAGTATACTTACAGTCCCCTCTACCTAGCTAGCGGTATATGGAGCCAATAGATATATAGGAGGATACTTCTAGTAGGAATAAGTGCTATTAGGGCAACTCCCTAGACAAGGCCAGGATTGTCGCCCTTTAGAAGGAGTAGGGATTCTAAGCTAGCGACAATATGCGGTTTTCAAGGCAGGAATGGAAGTTATTGCTATTAGTAAGGTCTTTACCTTTGCCCTTTTTTCTTTCCTTTTTCTAGGTCTTGCTGTCTCCTGCAATACTTCTCTTCCTCTACCTTTATGCCTTAGTGCTCTTATAGTATTGCTGCTGCTTCTTACCTTAACTTTATAGAATATTAATAGACATCTGCCTATTAAAGCGGGACTCTTAAGCAAAGACTCTAAAAATGTCTAGCCGGTGCAAACTAACCTAGGATATTTTAACCCCCCTATAAAGCATATTTAGTGCTTTCTCGCTAACCTACCTTGATATAAGAACGGCTGTGTTTCTCTTTATATTAAGCCACTTATAGTACTCATCTAGCCGAAATGGAAGTCGAGGAAGTGCAAATCAATTAGCTCCCGTTGGATAAGGAAATAGCGGTAGATCTCTTAACAAATCACTAACTTCTACTACTAGAAGTCGCCCGCTAGAAACTTTAAGGAACCTTAACTAGTTACAGGTATTATATTGTATACAAGGGCTATTTCTTAGAAGGCTTCCTAAATTCTATTAAAGGATTATCATTTACAATTGCGAATAGATATATAAGTATCTTCGGCACTTATATAGATATATAGATCTTATTTAGCTTTTAAACTAGAGCTAGCACTCTAGTAGTAGGATATATTTAGCTAGCTCTTAGTAACGGCCTATACCCTAAGGGTACATAGCCATAATTAAATATATATATATAATTTTATATATAAATTATTTGTATTTTATGACGCTAATATCTAAGCTTTTATACACCGGCACCGTTATTTAACGCTTAACTTGGTTTAGCATGGGACTATAAAGAGGTTGTTTTTTAGGGGAGGGGCAAAATTATAGCAGCCAGGCATGCCGAAATAAGTTATAGGACACTTTTTAACTAGCCTATATAAAGATTGATACGTATACTCCTAAGCTATCGCTGCTAAATCTATTAATGAAATGGAATACGATAAGGTTTGGTAAAGATACTAGATCTAATTAGTCTAGAAAACCTATATTAGGGGCGAAACCTAATATCTAATCTAGATAAGTAGGTTAGTTATACGGTTTAAGTGTTAACTTAGAGACAATATATAAAGCGCTAAGAACGGATAACTAAACTTAACTTTTCCGCCGCTTAAGAAAGAGCGGTCCGGTTTGAATTTCTTATTACTTAAGAATGAGTAACCCGATCTGATTTTCTTATTACTTAAGAATAAGTAACCTGATCTGACTTTCTTGTCGCTTAAGAATAAGTAATATAACTTAACTTTTCTCTTAGTTTATAATGTTTTCGGCCCCTAGTTATAGGTGCGGTATCCTATTCCATTATCCTACACTATTGTTTTAGAGACATTGGTAAGTGGTATTTTTTATAGTTATCTTCAAAATTGCTTTTGTCAGTTTAGGTTATATATGTGTTGGCATACTAAGCTATTTCCACAAAGATATCTCGTGCTATTTGTTTAAAGCGAGTGCTATGTTTATAGTCGGGAGTTTGGTAGAAAACTGCCAAGGCTTCTTTATAATTAAGGATAGGTATAGTAGTTATATTTAAAGGCTTAAGTAGCTCTTGCTTACACTCTTTGTTATCTTACTACGTTAAACATATATTTATTTACGAAATGGGAGACAGAGGCGGGCTAGTTATAGTAGTTAAAGGAGGTTAATAGAGGAGTGTAGAGTACTTAGAGTTTTTAATCTTCTTCGCTTTAAGCGCGCCATTAGATAGGGAGTGACGGGCAGTAATAGGCAATAGCTATATTACCCCACACCTAGAACGCCGGCGCGAAGGGTAGTTAGGGGCAGAGATGCAGTTTAAAAAGTTACCAATTCGCTCTATAGCGTATCCCTCTATCTCCTTCTTCTAATCGCTCTACTGCCCCTTGCTATATTATTAATTACTTAAATGCCTCTCGCGTCCCCTCTACGTGCTCTACTATGGGAGGCTAGCCCCTAATGCCGCGTATACACGCCATCCCCAAGTATCTCCGAGTGCGAAGCGGATAACGACAACGGCAATGCCCCTACTAAGGGGGACGAAGAGGTGCACAAGCATTAGGCTAAATATGTACGTACACTAAACACAGTTATCATCCCTTGCACTATATTGGTTATACAGCAGCCTACTAAAAAACCATAGATATTACTTAGCTTAGGTTTAAAGTTAGATATCCGCTTAAAGTATATAGACTGCGAATAGACCTACTAGATTTTTTAGGAGTATTATTAACTCTATCCTAATCTAAATTGCGCTATGCTTGCCTTGTAGGTTATAGTGAAACAAGCTAGGATTATTACTATAAGTGGCACCTAAAGGCTAACTCTAGAGGCCACTTCTAATACTCTAGTCGTACTTAACGGCGACAACATTTGGAAACTATAGCTAGGCAATAGCCTCTTGTTTTACTTGCTTATATTGCCTCCACCAACTAAAAACATAACCTTAAATAACTAAAGCATTAATCGCAATCCTATTGCCAATAATAGTTATAGGCGCCAAACATGATCTAAAAGAAGTACGGCCTACTAGGCTACTAGGGGCGCCCCTCTACTAACTAAAACTATAGTTAATAGGAGCGTATCTCTATATCCTAAGAATACCTAAGATATATATAGTAAGGGTAGTAGGACAATCTATTTAATTCTACTAACTCCTATAACACACCTCGAGCCAATATAAGCGGCGAAAAAACGGAATATTTTTAAGACACGTATTAATGATATGGATGTGGTAGTTAAAAAGGTATATTTTAGTTAAACGGCAAAAAGCCTTATATAGGCATATAATGTCTGGAAATATAAAGTTAATTTTCTACATAGTTGTCAATACGTAAGTTATACTATAACGCAAATTATAAAGTTAGAAAACTAACGTGCACGCTAGGTTAACGTAGTTAAGATACTTGGGTTTAACTCCTCTAAATTAACAATTAAGCTTAAATATCTCTATCCACTTAAGGGGCCTTTTGCAATCGATAAAATAACCCATATACTCAGCAATTTTAGGTTAGGGCTAGCGCACATCTATGCCAAAAACTAGGTTTATAACAACTTACAGCGCGATAATCTTATATATCGCCCAAGTAATAATAACTTTGTTATTATTAACAACGACCTTGCCTGCATATTGGGCGAGGTATATAATGGGGGTATACTATATATTAAGCCGCCTAAGTACCTCTATAACCAACAATCTTAGTAAAATGGTGATGTATATAGCCTTAGAGCGACACTCTAGGGCTTATTTAATAACTAACTACCTAGTATAGCTAGATTCCTAAAATATAAGAGTTAGTATATTTTCTGGGTCCCTATTAACAAGAGAGTTTGTGCAACTATATTAGGTTTTATATTAAAGGTACAAAAGCGCGCGGTATATTTACCTCCTTAGGCTTACTGTTTCCAAAGAATAATTAATAGGAATTTATCTCTGCGACTAAGTTTAAATAAACTTTGGTTGCTAGCTAGTTAAGTATCTTTAGCCTAATAAATCATCTACCCGCTAAAGCCGTAGCGCCTAAATTAATAAACTTATACTTGACGCTCTTAATAAATATCTTTAAATCTAGGTAATAAACCCTAACCCTATTAATTACTACTACTTACACTAGATATTTATTCGTTAAGTTAATATATTTATTTTTACCTAGAAGACTAATTCTCCTAAAAGCCTTAGGTTTTTAGGAGACTATTTATAGAACTAAAGGCTCCTTAGAGCTTAGTCCTAGGAGTCTAAGGCTACTAGAAAACCATTACTAGGACTTAGCTACTACTTAGACTTAGAGGCTTCTTGGAAAATTAATCCTAGAAGCCAAAGGCTTTTATAAGACTAAAAATACTCCTAATTTTGTCGCGAGGTTAAATATATTCTAAATTAAACCCTCTTAGAGACTACTAAAAATAACCCCTACTAAAAATCATACCCCTACTAAAATTAAACCCCTCTCTCCCTATCTCTCTTCTCCTAGCCCTACCAAACTTCTTAGTGCAAATATACTTGTTTCCTAATAAAGATAGAAAGGCTATATAGAATTGGTCTTTAGAACCCGATGCTTAATTTTATAAACCGCCTAAGCATGGCTTTTAAAGTGTAGAACACTATTTAATATTATATAGCTTTCCTTGCATACTAAATAACTATAGGGAATTTTTGCATTTAGTATAAATAAATAGAGATGTTTATCCTTAATATAATCCATTATCTTAGCTAGCCAACTCCAACAGAAAATCCTCTGCTGGTAAGGTAAACGTTTATTACCCATACAAAATAAATACTGGCAAGGGTTACATTCTAAAGGGAATAAATAAGGCGTTGCCAAATCTTCCTGCTTTATAGCTATCCCTTTTAATAAGTTAGGAGGCGTATTTCGTCGTTAAGCCTCTTAACGTAAGCATAACTTTATAAAATTTTGGATAAGATTAATCCGCTAGTTAAGGTTCACTAGCTCCGCAAGATCTCTATATAGGCTATAAAGTAATTCTATAATATGGGCCCACTCCTCCAGCTAGTAGGTAACAGTGGCGGCCTAGTTAGCGGCGCTTGAATTATTAGGTAATACGCCTTTACACTCCTCCTTAAGCTCTATTATATTGTTATTTATAAAATACGCTTCTCTGGCTATCCGTTCTACGTTATCTTGTAAACGTTTTATCTTTTAATTTAGAGTAGCGTTTACTTCTTTTTTCTATTAAACAAGGTCTACTTTATTAGAAAGAGTAAAAGGCTTAAAGCTATTTCGTATCTATCTTATTTTCTCCGTTAAAGCATCTCTCTGCTAACGTAACTTAACTATCTTTAGGTAATTTGCAATTTCGCACAACTACTCCTTTATCGGCTCTTTTGGTGCGAGCGGGTTAAATATTAGGCTTATATTTCCTATAACCTTTACCAAAGCCCTATTAGATGGCTTGTCTAAATATACTACCTAGACGTTATACTTGACGCGCTAATTAATATAAAACTAAAATATGCTATTATAAGAGTGGCCTATAACCTGGTCTTGTTTAGCGGCAGTTACTACGTCTATAAATTTGGGTAAAGTTAGCCTAGATTTATAGAATAAGTAGAATTAAGCCAATAGAGAAGAGCGTACCATTAATAGTATTTCCGGTGGCGTGTTGGATATATAATTGCGACAATGGCTGCTTAAGACCAACATCGCGTCCTAGTCGCTTTATATAACGGTAAGAAGTTTCGGCGCGCAGGGGTATAGGGCTCTTTTTAGACGTAGAAGTTTAGCCTCTATAACATTCTAGTTCGCGAAATATAGGTTTATTTAGCTTACTCTCCTTCCACCTAAAGATTCTATATAGTTTTTAAGCGGGAACCTAAGCACGTAGAATTTTTTTGGGGCCTTGTATGGTTAAGGCGGCGAAGGCATTATTATAAAGTCCCATAGCAACTATAAGGGTAATAGGATAAAGGAAAGGGTTAGGATTCTAATATAATTTATATATTTTCCTGTAAACCTATTAGCCTATAAACGTAGGGAAAGTAAAATGGGGATACTTATAGTTAAGGCTTTTAATCCTCTCCCTTTCTGTGGATTATTATAATAAATATGGCCAGTACTATACAATCTCTAACTTAAACTGCAAGTATCGTGACATCCTAGTAAAGTATTAATTTTAACTCATTTGTATCTACACCCGTAAAAGAGAAATTGTCCTCATTATCCTTGCTATTATTTAAATATGCGCTTTTGTATCTATTGTCAATTTCATTAATATTATTATAAGGGTTAGCTTCTTCTATATTGCTCTCTATAACCTTATCGACCTTCTTTATAGCTGCGTTAACCAGCGAGCATGGCCAAGAGCCCGTATAGGTGGTAAACAGTAATAGTAGAGTAAGGAGCAACTGCTGTTCCTTATTAGGATATACCCAGGTGTTAAGCACCTAGTAATAGTATAACACTTAAAGAAGGTTATTAACTAATAATACTAGTTTATCCCGTATAGATATATTAAGATTGTACTCTTTTCTTAGGATTTTAATATACTATAGCACTTGTGTTAGTAATAACGCCTTTAGCCTTCGTAGATGGAATCTATACGTTATTTACGTCCTTTATTACGTCTTCTTCTATCTAGCTATTTGTATGTTCTTTAAACAGTATCTTAAGTACTCTCCAGTACTAGTAGAGACTGGATTTCTTCTATATATAAGGGAAGCAATCTAAGACCCATTAAAAGAACGCCATATAATCTCCTGCTATTGAAGATTTTAGAAAGTTGGTAGGACTTTAGTTAATCTCTTTACAATATCTAATCGCTAGTAAGTAGGATTTATAGGACAATAAGTACTTAACTTACAGCTTCTATTTCCTCTATACTCCGCTTATATTGGTCTTAGTGGTATCTATAGGCTCCACTTTAACTGGACCTTATAGTGCTAGTTTTTTGCTAAGATTTTTGTAATAATCACCTATATGCTTAACCCTCTTTTATTAGGGTTGCTTTCTTCAAACCTATATTATCATCTTATAGGCCCAACTATAGGCAATAATATGCTGGAAGAAGGGCGAGGACTTAAGGGATAAAAAGAAAGCGGAGAAGGGCGATGGAGTGACATAGGGCTACGGGTGGGAGGAGTACGACAATTACAAGTAGAACGGCAGTGGAGGGGCAGCGAAGCAGCTAAGGAGTAGTGAAGAGCAATCTAAGCGCACAAGATAGAAAAGCGAAGACGTGCGCTAAAAGAATAAAATGAGGAAAAAGGTCTATAGTTTAGGTTAAAAGAGTTTCGGTGTTAAAATAGGGAAGGGTAAGTCGCGAATAGCGGTAATAAAGAAGAGGCGGGTTGGGTAAGAGGCTGGCGTAAGTATTTATACCCTTTCTCCATGGTGCCGACCGGGTCGACTTTTGAGGACCCAAAGGGTGAGCGCTTCGATAGTATTCTGATGTGGCAGGTTTTACTGGTGAGGGTGACCAGGGTGAGGGCGGTGACAGGGGTGACACGCCTAAGGGCGGCAGGGGTTACGGGGTTCGACGCAGTGTTGGAGCCTCCAAAAGCAGCGTCCAAACCATCCGAATTTGGATGCTCCAACACCAAAACCCCAATTATTGCTAGTAATATATCTTTAAGAGTGTCCATATACAGTAATGCTAATTTTAATTTATCCATATCTAATATAGGGCAAGAGCTTAGTCTAGGTAGAATATCTATAGTTCTACTTATAGATATTCTACTAAAGAAGCTAGCGTAGTGCCTAAAGACTAAAGCTAAGAAAAGAGTAGCTCTCTCCTATTATATATATACTCTTATAAATAAGGAAAAGGGCTGCTTATAAAAGATTATATTAAAAAACTATAAGGAACAGTTTCCGTCCACTAGTAGCTAGGGTTATTACTTTAACTATAATCCTACTTTATAGGCTTTTAAAGAGTTTAATATCTATAAGCCGTATATAGAGGGGATTCTAAGGAAGATATAATAAAAGGCCTTTACTATAAGTATAAAAAACTGGTTCTATAACTAGATAGAGAAGAAATATTAGTATACTATTTAGAATCTAACTTTAAGCTACATTATATCTAATAAGCAAATTGCTGCCCTCTATAGCTGCGCCTAGTATATAACCAGCTATAAGGCGCTTAAGAAAAACCTACCTAATTATAATTATAATTAGCTTAATAATAATCTAGATAAGTTTATTACCTTTCTTTAAGCAGAAGTAGAAAAGGCAAATTAGGTAAAGAGCTAGCTATTAGCATTAGCAAGCAAATTAAAAGATAGTATAAAGTAGATATTACCATAGTCTAGGGTAGCAGAGAGGCGCATAGTATTAGCAGCCTAATGTCCGCAAACATAAGTAGCCTAGCTTCCTTAATTAATATCTGCTAAAAATTTGTATATAGGGCTGCTAATACCACTACCTTTTTAGCCTATATCTAGTAGAAACGCGCAGCTAGCTAGCTTAAACTCTAGCTAGTAGAACACCTTTAGGTTCAGTATACTAACACCCTATAATAGATATTAGTCCTAGCAATATAACGGTCAGGTCTAGTTTTTAATATAGGGCGGATATTTAGGATTTTAAAGTCAGGCTAGGTATTAACAGCCCTAGGGCAACAATTAGTATTAGTTGTTATTAGGTATTAAGTATTAGCCTCTTAGATATTAGGGTCTATACTATAATAATAAATATTAACTCCCTATAGCTCCTGGATATCTAAGTCTATACTATAGTATTAGAAACCAGTCTCTAGGATAGGCTAGGTATTATAGCTTATAAGGCAGCTCCGCATCTTAACCCTTAGAATAATTTAGATATTAAAGCTTACAGCGCAGTATTAGGTCTTAGCCCTTAGAGCAATTTAGATATTAGGGCCTATAGTAAAGCATTAAGTCTTAGCCCTTAGAGCAATTTAGATATTAACGCTTATAGTATAGTATTAAATCTAAATCCTTAGGGCAGTCTAAGTATTAGAGCTTATAGTATAATACTAAGTCTTAACTTTTAGATAAGCCTAAGGTTTAATATTTGTAACACAGCACTAAATCTCTAATTACAAAAAATTCTAAAGTTTAAGATTTATAGTATAGCACCAGTTCCTAGGTAGTAGGAAATCTGGAAATTTAGAATTTGTAATATAGTATTAGATCTCCGCTCTTAGAGAATCCTAAGGCTTAGGATTTAAGTTATAATACTAAATCTCCGCTTCTAGGAAACTCTAAGGCTTAGGGTTTATAGGCTAATACTTAATCTCCGCCCTCTAAACTAGGCACAGTTTAGAATTTACGTGCTAATACTTAATTCCCACCTTCTAAATTGGGTAAGGCTTAAAATTTACAGTCTAATATTTAATCTCTACTCTCTAAACTGAGCGTAGCTCAGAACCTATAGCCTAGTGCTTAATCTCCACTCTTGGTTTTAGATATAACGCAGCTTTAGTAGGTTAGTATTTAATATTCCTTAGTATTTCACTTATTTATTAACTTAACTAAGACTGGGGTAGAGCTCTAATTAATATCCAGGTATTAAGTATTAATCTCCATATATATATTTAAAAAGTCTATTAAATTCTTATCTAGAGAGATATTAAGGGTTATACTAAAAGCTCCTAAGACCTATAGAACCTATATTATATTAGCCATTTAGTTTAAGTGTCTTATAATCCTCTTAATTAAATATTATCTATTCTTCTTAGGCTACTATACATTAAGCTTCTTAGCTAATATTAGATCTGCCTTATAGTAAGAGAAAATAAAAGGATATATCTATGCACTTTAAAAGTAAGAAATCCGCTTACTAAGTAAACCTAATATCTGCTTATAACCCTTCTCCAGCACCTTAATTAAGTGGTAATTCTATATTAATATTACTTTATAAGTTAACTAGACGGCGCCCACTTACTTTAATTAGTAGTAACTTAACTATAAAGGATTTGCGCGTTATAAATAAGCGTATATAAAGTGGTTAATATTTATTAAGGTAAGTCACTATAGCAATTACTTATTAGTAAGCTAATTTAATAAAATCTATAGCGCAGATATTTACCTTTAATTAACCTCCATACCTTCTACCTTATAGCATTACACTATAAACTTTATTATTGTTATTTCATCTACTGTCTATTAGCATACTACTCTCTATAATGCCTTATTGTACACCTCTAAATACGTTTAATAGCTATTTAGTTAAGGAACTTAATATACGTAATATTAATAATAAAATAATTAAAGACGCTTTTAAGGACACTCTTTCTTTTACTAATCCTTTAAGGTCTCTGCCTAGAGAGTAAGCTTTCTAATACTAAATTATGCCTATAGCTAATATAATTTTAGGAAATATATACTAAAGCACTCTTTATTAGATCTAGTAGAGCACTATAATAAGACTATTGCAAAATCCGCTAGAAATCTACTTACCTCTTTACTACCTTGCTCTTTGCCGCTTACTTCTTTACCGCCTACCTCTTTACTGCCTACCTTTAAGCTACTTGTTTCTTCGCCGCCTACTACTTCTAAAAGGTTTAATTATTATTATGCTTCTACTTCTCTTAAAAGGTAGGCTAATAGAATTACTGTATAAAATATTTAGTATAAGATAGCCTTTAAATTATATATGTTAACTATACTATTTTAATGTCTTGTCTGCTAATTTACCTTTTATAGTAACCCAATAGAAATATTAGAGATTTTAGATAATAATAAAGAGAGCAATCTTAATAACGTCAACTCTCCTAAAAGCCCTTCTCTATCCTCTTATAATCTCTATAGTCCTTATAAGCTCTATAGTACGCAGACAGCCTAAGCTATGATATTGGATATTAATATAAACGAGCGCCTTCCTATTTAAGTGCCGTTAATAAATAAATGGTATACCCTAAAAGCTAGTACTTGGGAGAATATATAGAAAGCTCGCCAGCGGATATATATCTATGTCTAGAATATTAAGGGTAGCTCTAGTATGCTACACAATCTATTATACGCTCTATGCGTTAAGCAAAACTATAAATATCGTGTTTATAAGCAGAACTCTAGGCCGTATTTTAGAGGTGCGTACTTAAGATATTGCTTAAGTGGTAGGTTATATAAAAAGGTATATGCCAATAGTATACTATTATTCTATTAGCTAATATGCATATAGGATAGTTTGCTAAGACTAGAGCCGGTTACACCTTAGGGTAAAAAATGTACGCAATTAGCTTCTACTAGTAGTCTAGCTAAAACGCCTACTAAGAAGGTATAACATCCGCGTCTTAATAATACGGATATTGCTAATATCCGTATAGCTTTATATCCGCACCATCCCCCTTATAGAGACCTTCCCTCTCCCTAAGAATCTTACTTGTAGTAATATATACAGCCGTAGAGGCACCCGTTCTGCTACTGCTCCTCCTACTTTTTTACTAATTCCTAGCATACCTAGTACTGCTTCTAGTACTACTACCGCTCCCACTAGCATGGAAAATATTAGGGTGTATTTAGCAATTGCTGTTTCCGTATATGTTAATATAGTTTATAAATAGGTAACTAAGATAGCGAAAGATGTTTAGGCTATAGATTGCCGGTTAAGTAAGCTTAAAGATTCTTTAAGTAAGATAAAGAATAAGCTTGCATTTATAAGGCGTAGTATTATAGCACTTATATACAACGCCAGGTTGCTAGATATAGAATTTAAGTAAATATAGGTTAGTTGTTACTATAGGTTAACTATTATTATAGGTTTAGAGTAATAAAATAGTAGCTTTTACCTCTTTGCTACTATATATATAGGAATTAAATCTCTGCCTTATATTTAATAGATATACTTAATTAATATTATAATATCCGTATAAGCTAAGATAAAAATATTTATATAGGCTAAGATAAAGATATCTATATAAGCTAAAATAAAGATATTTATATATCCGCACTATTAATAATTACTAAGGTAAGTTACCATAGTAGCAATTATTTGTTAGTAAGCTAATTTAATAAAATTGGTAGTATAGATATTTACCTTTAATTAACCTTTATACCTCTTCTTCCTCTACCAACCTTTTACCTCACAGCACTACATTATAAACTTTATTATTATTATTTCATCCACTATCCCTTAGCATTCTACCATCTATAATGCCTTTATTTATACCTATAAATAATATTAATATAAACAACAGCAGCTAGGCAGTTAAGGAACTTAATATACGCGAAATAAATAAGGATGCTATTGAGTACGCTATAGCTACTTTTACTAAGCCTTTAGACTCTGTTCCTAAAGAGTAAGCTTTCTAATACTAAATTATGCCTATAGCTAATATAATTTTAGAAAATATATACCAAAGCGCTCTTTGCAGGATTTAATAGATAATAAAAATATAGATAGAATAAAATCCGCTAAAAATCTACGCACCTTTTTACTGCCTTTATCTTTGCCGTGGACTACTTTACTATCAGTTTCTTTGCCGTCCACTTCTTTGCCGTCTACCTCTCTACTACCACTACCTAATGCTTCTAAAAGGAGACTTAATAAGGCTCATTTATCTTCTTTTCTTAGAAAGTAGGCTGAAAAGGCTGCTGATATAAATCTAAAGGCTAATATAGCTATTAAATCATATATATTAGTTATACTATTTTAATATCTTGTTTACTAATTTACCTCTTATAGTAACCTAAATATTTATAAGGTTTCTTTAGATAGCAAACCTTTAGACAGCAGTAAAGATAAAGATCTTAATAACGCTAACTCTTATAATCTCTACAGCCCTTGTAATCTCTACAGCCCTTATAATCTCTATAGTACCATAAATATGAACAAGCGCCTTCCTATCTAAGTACTATTAGTAAATAAATAGTATACTCTAAAAGCTAGTGTTTGGGAGAATATAAAGGAAAGTTGCTAGCGGATATTAATACATATCTAGAATATTAAGGGTAGCTTTGGTAAGCTACGCAACCCACTATATACTTTATATAAGAAGCATGGCTATAAATATTACGTTTATAAAAAGGACTCTAGGCCTTATTTTAGGGGTATATGCTTAAGATATTATATAAGTAGCAGGTTATGCGGAAAGGTATATGCTAATAGTATACTATTATTCTATTAGCTAATATGTATATAGGAAAGTTTACTAAATCTAGAGCTGGTTACACCTTAGGGTAAAAAACGTACGAAGTTAGCTTCTGCTAATAGTCCAGCTAAAACGCCTACTAAGAAGATATAATATCCACGTGTTAATAATACAGATATTGCTAATATCCACATAGCTTTATTCTTGCACCATCACCGCCTATACTACTACGCCTCCCCCCCCCTACTAAGACCTCCACCCCTATTAAGACTCCTACTTATAGTAGTATGCACAGCTATAGAGGTACCTACTCTGCCGCTACTCCTTTAACTCTTTTACCAATTGCTAGCACGCTAGGTACTACTATTACTGCTACCGCTTCTACTAGCATGGAATCTATTAGGGTATATTTAGCAATTGCTGTTTCTGCGCGTATTAATATAGTTTATAAACGGGTAACTAATATAGTAAAAGATGTTTCAGCTATAAACCGCCAGTTAAATAAGTTTGGATATTCTCTAAGTAAGATAAAGGATAAGCTTGCGTTCCTAAGGCGTGGTATTATTACACTTATACACAATACTAGGCTACTAGATATTAAATAAGTAGATATAAGTTAGCTATTACCATGGGTTGGCTGTTATTGCGGGTTTATAATAATAAAATAGTAGCTTTTACCTTTTTGCTACTACATATATAGGAATTAAGTCTCCGCCTTATATTTAATAAATATACTTAATTAATATTGTAATATCTATATAAGCTAAGGTGAAGATATCTATATAAGTTAAGATAAAGATATCCGCACAAGCTAAGATAAAGAGATTTATATATCCGCACTATAAAACAGCTAAATGCTATATTATATACTACGTATTAAGAAGATTATACGCCAGCTAGAATTAATATTAGTAAAAAGAACTAGCTTAATATATTAAGACAGAAATGTACTATAAGCCTAAGCATTTAAAAGTCCTCTGGCATATTATCTATAGCCTTATTAAATCCGTCCTTATAAGGGTTTTATAGTAAACCGCTAATATAAGACATCTATATATTAAAATTAGCAATGCCACCCTATAAAGGCCGCTCTAATCTAAGTTAAAGAATAGTAGGCGCCTTAAACCCAACATCCTGTATATACTAACGCATAATTAAGTCCTTAGCAATTATATCTATAAGGGACTTGATATTAACCATGGGAAACTTAATTATATAATTAGATATCGTCCGCTTACTAAACGCGTCCTTAAACTTAGTATAAAGAGGTCTAGTATAGCTTATAGTAAGAACACCTTACCTAAATAGAGAGTCTACTCTAAAGGCTAAGTTTCCGCATAATTAGAGTAACTCCTTTAGCTAAAGATTTAGCAGTTTATTAAGTTAATGTAACGGGACTAGCCCAGTTATAGTAGGAATGTCTTAGTGAAACACTCGATAGATGAATTCTGACGCTTTAATTAAATTCTACCAAATTCTGCTAAGTTAATTAAATTCTGCCAAATTCTGCCAAAGTTAATTAAATTCCACCAAATTCTACTAATGTAATGGAATTTAGTCAAAACCTATTAAAATCCGCGTGGACTTATGCCCACGCGTCTACTACTAAAACCTTAAATATTTAGTTATAAGTTTCCTATATTCCTTTCTGTTCGTACTAACTTAATAGCACGAGTAAGTCGTATCCCGGGGCACGAAATACGTATAGTATTGTATGCTCTTTGGGATGGTGGTGACTGACTCTTGTATTAAAGCAGACTACGTGGTCTATATACTGATGCGACCTCCCCCTGATTAGTCAGTGCTTCAGGGGTGCACTAGACGCGTAAGCGGGTGGTTAGTGCACCGAACGCGTAAACGCGTAG
>Ga0307507_10002080_pt1 | contig 43255 bp, 40 predicted proteins | sample 7_EM_MG_FD_207223 | JGI IMG/M metagenome (GOLD analysis project Ga0307507, IMG submission 207223) | Populus trichocarpa ectomycorrhiza microbial communities from riparian zone in the Pacific Northwest, United States - 7_EM | ecosystem: Host-associated > Plants > Roots > Unclassified | place... | reverse complement strand
TGAGGCTCTGTGGATGCCTCGAGTACAGCTCAGCACGGTGTTCCTGCACGGGCCTGCTAAGCTGGCCTCAGCGTTGCGCCTCGACGGGTTAAGGGATACCTCTGTTCGTATGCTGTTTTACCTCTGGCTTGCTGGATAGTGTGAGCTTCAATAATTGGGGTGTTTTTGTGGGCATGCAGACTGGTACGCAGACTTCCTCCGCCCTACAATACTATCTTCAGATCTCTAAGCTTCATGGAGCCCCATTGAATCCGAATTCATAATTAAATGGTACAAGGGCATTCCAAATTTTTTTTTTACCAATATCAAATACATCTTACTCACCAAAGATCTCACATCATAGGCAACACCGTTCTCCTTGCCCTCTCTACTGCCTCACTCCCAGCAACCCAATATCATGCGACTGCAACAACCCTTACTTCGCTTGGATCCTTCCTCCTCGGAGCTTATCTTACTTTCGTTATATCTCGGTGGTCTGGGTCTCTCAGCCGTCTCTTCGTCATGCTCTCCTTCTGCATCCAGGCCGTGCTCATCGCTGTTGCCGCAGCTCTAACCACCGCCGGCCTAGTCCCTGAAGACCGCAATGGCGGTGGCCAAGAGCTCGGAAACATTCGCATTGTGACAGCGCTCCCGCCACTCGCGTTCCACTTTGGAATGCAGATTGCAACAAGCCGGATCCTAGGATTCAACGAATTGCCTGCGAACGTGTTGACTAGTACGTACGCGGATCTTGTAGGCGACCCGAAGTTGTTTTCATTTCACTGGAATCCGAAGAGGGATCGGCGAATCGCATCCGTTTTTCTCGTCCTGACGGGCGCAATCTCGAGTGCCTGGATGATGAAGAGGGGGTTGAATATCTATGGGCAAATGTGGATAGGTGCGGGGTTGAAGTTTTTAGCTGCGGCTGGAGTCTGGTTATTTATGGATAAGGATAGAGGGGATACTGAACTTGGTAGGAGACCGAATGGGGAGCCGATGAAGAAGACGAGTGCATAGGGGTAAGGGAGAAACAAGGTAATTTGAAGGCAATGTTGACTTCATAAGTATATACTAGAGCGTATTTGATGTATAATTGAGGAGTTCTACACAGTATGTTTTTCCTAAGTATAGACTTGATGTGTAGAGGTACAATAGGTGCAGCAGAAAATGGCGAATGTAGAGTGAGTTGTAAGGTGGGGGAAAATGACGTACTTGCGGACCCCCAAAGACGAAATGGGGGTATCTTTACGAGTCATTTTCGGCTGTGGGGTTTCTGCCAAGACTTTTTACAAGGCACTACTTCGCGTCATCCTCTTCGAAACTCCTATGCTAACAGACATGGCGGGCGTCTACGATCTGCCAAACGAACTCATTCTGCACATCGTTTCTTATATCAAAAATCATTCTACTCTACATAACCTATCACTTGTTTCCATAACCTTCAACGGAATCAGTACAGCTTCTCTCTACCATACTTACAAGACTTACAAGAATAGTGAAAGTAAAGAAACGAACGCTCTTCTCGATGGCCTGTCTCTCCGGAGTTTCCTACGGCTCATTCTTACGAATTCCAGGCTCTCCAGCTTGGTAAAAAAAGTCAATCTGGGATTACGGCAGACTCGGTTCGATGTTAAGTCCCTTGATTTTTATCATTCACTTTAGCCGGTCCTCCTTCCCCTGAAGATTTGAAGCTATTTCTGGATTTCTCGCAAGGACTAGAACTTGAAATTCCTGGAGGCGAGTGATCTTTCTTTGGCCCGGAGGTTTGGTCAAGGTGTCTGGAACTTGGTATAAAAGACGCTGAAGTTAGGCTTCTCCTAGTTCATCTCCCAGAGCTAGAAGAACTCCAGTGAGTCCTAGGTCAGCGCCCTGATCGCTCATGGGTATTTCCAAGGGAAATGGTTCAGGGTCCCGCATCATGGCCCCACGGACGACTGTCAAAACTCAAGAAACTTCGCGTTAATTACGATGAAGACGCTTGCATGGCTTCCCTAGCAAGAGTATCTGCATTTTTCCATTTGCCATCCCTCCTAATTTTTGAAGCTGAGCGGATCGTTGATGAAGGCATCTTCAAGGGTGGACCTGCCCGATGGGCTCTTCATCGATCACAACCATCAAACTCCTAGATTGTGCCTTCAGCCTGCCGGGACTCTGGAACTTCATCCGGTCATGCAAGCGCCTTACCTCGTTCACATCTGCCTTCAGAATACCTCGAGATTTCAACCTACAGCCCTGGCGACTTGTTCGAGGTTTTGACTCTATGAATTGCGCCTAGAGCACCTTGCGGTGGTCTCAGTGATGTTTGCTCCCAAAACTCACTCGGAAAGATACTTCTGGCACTCTTTTCACGACTTCGCAGCGCTAAAATCACTGAAAGCGGGAGAATACTCTTTGATTGGCAATGACCAAGTTAGATATTACCCTGACTACCTCATCGAGAGTAGGCTTCTTGATATCCTCCCCTCTTCATTAGAAACTCTCACGATAATTCATTGCACCCTTTTGATCATACCAAAGCTACTTGAAATGGCCGACACTCACGATTACCCCTTGCCAAGGCTTAAGACTGTCATCATTAAGATACATAAACTGTCAGACCTACAGGAATTCGACCATCTACAACCGACCTTTGCTCAAATAGGTATAGAATTTCAATGTATCTACACAAGCGCCTATGACTTTTCTAGTAGTGAATCTAGCGAGTATGATTCTACCGAAGAGTTAGAAGAAGATTCGAAGTGAGAAGAGACTCTTTAGCATTTCCCTGCCACCTGGACAAGCACACTGTGCCATTTTTGGATTCATGAAAAATTTCGGACACTGTAACGTGAGAGGGTTCCTGAATACCTCTGTGTGCTAAAAGAACTTAGAGAACGCGGCACTGTGGTCGCTCTAACACCATTAACTTCTAGTGGAAGCTTCGGACCTAGACTGGCGCAATGAGTTACATTGCTGTTAGCTAAGAGGCATATAATGAATTCACGTGGTAGTCACTCGAGTCCTCCGCCCACCGAGTCACATTCCACAATTGAAGCCAATCTTCGGTGTTACACCGTCCATCAAAATCTCTGCGCGCTGCTGCAACACTATCCTGAACCCTACAAGAGCATACTTGTACCAGACTGTTGGTCTTAGAAAGTAGCAGCCACTCACAGCCGACACAGCGCCCCTGACTTTGTTCCTCTCATCTACAATACCGCAGCAAGCACGTTGGACGACATTCCGCAATGCCAGGACCCTGCTCAATATTCTGCATGCCACGAAGCCTACATGAGCAAAGCAATTGGATAGACGAGCGTCGGAGGCTCCGATATGCAAGCCAGTAGGTGCAAGATCCTGCAAACGACAGCGCAGTAGATCAGGCGGACAACGCGGTGTTCAAATCACGTACTGCTTTCAGGATGCGGTATGTGCAACTCGCATCTTGTCCCTGCATTTCCTGCTGCTGTTTCTGGATTGACAGTTACTCATTGGCGCGGCTGGGAGGAGGCTTGTTATCCAGACGTACTTCCTGTCGGAAGACTGATTTTGTTTGTTCCATGGCTGCTTTGATGTGATCGATCATACTGTGCGGCCGCAGATCTATGCAAGCAGAAATTGAGTGACTACGGCAAACGCTGTCTGGGTGACTAGGACAAGCAGCGTATTTAGTAGCCTTATTATATTGAATTTCGTACCACAAGAAAACTGCTTAACCAGAACCGTGCTTGAAACCGCAGCTAGGAAAATTGCAGGAGGTAGGCAGTTCCACGTGATGTAAACCATCTTCATGCAAGTTAGCAAGACTTGTACTGCAAGAAATGCATGGGACGAATGCTGTGATACCGACTGAGCGTCGACTATGTGACTTGTCGCCACATTCGACCTCGACTCGCCAAGCCTTACCATCAGTAGCACGTGACCGAGATTTTCTCCAATGCACACCTCACCACAACGCATCCCAGCAGCATCTGGGCAGAAAATATCCCAACGCACACGATGCCGCCGCGCCTCCAGCTGCTGCAAACCTGTAGCGCGCTGCTCTCCTCCAATTCACCCTCCTTCGTCCCCTTACTCGCGCCGTTCCTACTCCCCGCCCAGCAGCAGCGGGCGGCGTCCATCCTCTCATCGCTCTCCGACAACCCAGGCGCATATAGCAAGAAGATTCGGCGGGGTCGTGGGCCGGCATCTGGCAAAGGCAAGACCTCAGGCCGTGGACACAAGGGGCAGAAGCAGCATGGGAAGGTGCCGGCGGGCTTCAATGGCGGGCAGACGAAGGAAGAGATCACGAAGGGGCCACATGGGTTTCTAAACCAGTACGTACATCTCCCACCGGCCATCACATCCCAAAGGAAGATTACAAGGACAGGAGGATTTGGAATGCTGTTTGGAACTGGGAGTCATGGGACGGCATGCTAATTGCAATTGGCCACAGTTTCTCAGTCAACATGTCCCCCCTCAACGTTGACCGGCTGCAAGACTGGATCGACCAAGGCAGACTCGACCCCTCCAAACCTATTACAATGAAGGAGCTCAACGACTCCCGCTGCCTGCACGGCGTCAAAGACGGTGTGAAATTACTTGCTCGAGTGCGTGGCCCTCTTCCCTCCACTTGCACGCCGCACGCTGCACGCTGCACAGCCACGACCTGCACCGCCCCCCCTCCCCGGGGGGAATCGTCAGCATTGCCTGACTAATGACGATATTTGTTGCTAATGCTGATATTCGATTCTCAACTATAGGGCTCGGAGCAGCTGAAGACGCCCGTCAACGTCATTGTCTCACGCGCCTCCGCCTCCGCCATCGCCGCCGTCGAGAGTGCCGGCGGCTCCGTCACCACGCGCTTCTACACCCCGGCCTCGATCAAGCGCGTGCTGCGCGGCCTAGTCGATCCCGTCGTCTCGCTGCAGACTACCATTCCATCACTTGATGCCCCGGCGACTGAGACCGCGGAGGCTGCGCCGCTGGAGGCGAAGAAGTATCCGTATAGGCTCCCCGATCCGACCAGTAGGAAGGATATAGAGTACTATAGGGACCCGGCACATCGAGGGTATCTAAGCCATCTGCTGGGTAAGGGCGAGAGCCCGAGCTTGTTCTTCAAGGTGCCAGGGGCGCCGGGGTCGAAGAAGAAGGATGTGAATAAGAAGGCGAGTGCGGCGAAGGCGGAGAACAGGATCTGGTGATGGGAGAAAATAACATGCTGGGAAAATGTACATTATTTTTGGGCTAAAATCGCTTTCTTAATTAGAAAGTGAGAATATGTTGTATATGATATGAGAGGGTTGGGCTGGACATTCGTCCAACAAAAAATCTTTGAGTGTGCAAACCTTTTTGCTGTACTATGGTATAGAGCGCGGCTTGCACTGCTGCACTGCCGTGGGTTTGAGTTTTGCTTAGTTGGCGTGGAGCATACATCCTGACCACAAAGATTGAATATCCATTTGGTTTCTTCCGTGAATTTCGCGGGACGTTCAGCTCAACCTTGATTCAGCGTCCCCCAAGCCCCTCAGTTACCTGGCTATGGTCGGACATGGTCAGACTTAATTTCGAGTTATTCGAGGTACTCAGGAGGATCATCAGACATGGCTAGACCGAAAGGCCTCCTGGATGTTGGAGGCATTGCCAGGATAAATTATGGTAATTTCAGCACATGAGACTCCAGGGTTTCTGAAATCGGGTGATTGTGGAGTGATACTCCTTACGTTCACAAGTATCCTCAGGATGAGTTATTGTGGTTGCAATTTAAGATGATGCTGGAATATTAGTTCTCGCCAGAAAGATGAAAGTGCAGCCGAGATATACGAAGGGTTTGACCCCACGCCATCGCTCCCTGCAGCGTTACACAGATCCATCGGACATCGCGCTTGGACAAATTTGAGCGAGTAAGGTTACCGGCAACATTCCATCGTATTGTAGGGTGGACTCGTGTACATTTGAGAATCTAGGGAACAATTTCAGGGGCGTCAAGACATTGTAGCACTCGGTAACACTGACTGAGGTACTATGCGCTGATTTGCATCTGGCTGGCCCAGCGGTCGGTGCATACGTACGAGGTATGGTAGATGATCGATATAGTACGGACCCGGGTAGAGGACCATGTCTGCAGAGTCATGTTCTCGGACAGGCGTGGTTTCTGTCAGACACGGTCGCTTCAATCCTCGTGTAACTCGTCTCCGAGACAAGTTTGCAAAACGGTGATAATATGGAGTCAGGCTCCGCATGTATGTAGATCAGCTAGCTAGCCTAACGTTTTTCCTGTCTCGGATGCAGCCAAAGTGTAAATTTTTTTGTAACTCATTGCGGTTTACGCGGATTCGCAGAAACTTGTTTGACGAGCATGCCCGACGTAAGACGGAAAACGATTTCGTTGTGCCCCGGAGCTGACTGAGAAGAACCAAGGCTGGCAGGGGTACAGGCCACGGCAGAGTGATACGGCTTGCGGTAAATCTTGGAATAGGGGCACAAGGCGTTGAGCGGCGTTGCCCAACCAGCACCATCAAGAGAATCAAGACAACGAAAAACGATCGAGATGTTCTACCTACCTGCCCACGGATGACATGTGTATAAGCACTGGCCCGGGGGCTATTCAATGTCGGGCTGAAATGTTTTTATGGGTTGCAGCCTTGTAGATGCGAGCCAGTGAAAACATTTCGCGCAACTCTAGACTCGATATTGCAGTTTGTTGCGGCATCCTGCTTTCTGCTGCCTGCCCTTCAGGAGAGATGGAAGGCGGCGCAGCTCCCCAATAACATGACTAAACATCCATCCCGGCCAACGGTGGAAGAGCCGAGGGTAATTCAGCCAACAAGGATTATTCACAACGGTTTTGGTGGTTGTACTCATGTAGGTAATTCCGTGTATCTGGCGTCGCGTCAGGGCTGAAAATTGATAGTCGACGGAGACAACGCCGCGTGATTTGACCTTCGCGAAGGGAGATGAAAATCGACGATGAAAATCATGAGATATGAATAGTCAAAGGCCTAATCGTTGCCGCATCGGGGAGGTGAGCGAAACGGAAAGGAGGAGGCGTGGGAAAGCGTTTCGCCAGTCTGTCACCAGCATGCTGGAGACTAATTAAGGTAGCACATGATTCAGTCACCATAGCAGAGCCTGACCCAAATAATAATATTGTGCGCTTTTATTGGAACAGGGCCAGCGCATTTCGCAGGCTGATAAATGGTCGAGGCAGGTCGAGGCCTGCTGCAATGTACCTGCGATGGCTATCGAAACTTGGAACACCGCTACCTGGTGGTCACACCAACAAGGCTGGTCAGTAGCACTACGAACCACTCACATGCCTGTATCGTCCGAACTACCATAAGCAACGAGTAATGATCAATACCAAAACGCGTGGCGAGCTCCGCGAGATGCACATGGAAGTAGACTCCGAATTGGTGACAGGTCAGGGAAGTCCACAGCAGTCCTGTAAAGCAGCCCGTCCAGCAGCTCCGTCCAGCGGTCCAGCAGCCCAGCATTAGGGCCAGCGCTTCTGCTCTGTTGGGTCAGCTGCACATCGGTGCGGGCGACGGCGACTCCAGACTGCCTTCGGGGGATTCAGATGCCACTATTGCTATTTGATCCCACGATCCGAGTAGGGAGAGACCGGCGGTGATGTGAGCTGAGCGTGTTTCGTATGCAGCCAGATCCTGCCAGTTAGTTGAGGCAGCTCGCCCGTGACACAGTCAGATGTACAAGACAAACGGAGTGCTGCTACAAGTCGTTGCATGCAAATGACACAATTGCAGTACGAAGTCATCAGCGAAAAGCCATCAGTGTTAGCTAGAGTCAGACCGGTGATGATTGCCTTGGACTCGGGTTGTTGTCCCATGGCTGAATGGATAATTTCTGTCGATGAGTGGCGTCAAGGTGTTGAAGTGCACTACCAGGCCTTACTGCATGAAGTCTGGTGCCTCTCAGCGCGACGAGTGCAGCGGGCTCGCCACACTCGTAACTTTACGGAAGCGGACATGGGGGAGCAGGGCGGTCGGTGGCCGTGTTCAAAGCCTTGACGCTTAACGCTTGACGCTTGACGCTCAATGCTCCTTCAAAGCACACACAGCGGCCGGGGGAGGGGGCATATGTGTAAGCTGCAGCGGCTTAGCTATGGTTGCTGGTCGCTGGCCTCTGACTAATGGCCGCTGCCAGCTGCTCGCAAGACTACGGAAAAACTTGAGAAAGTGACATCTCCAGACTCCACTTTTTGAGGCGTTGTTATCGGAGCAAATCGGTGAGATGAAGCTTTGTGCAGAGATGCAAATGTCGAAGAAGGCAACTGGGGCTACTACTTGGGCTTCTGCTAGGGCTACTGGGGCTAGAAGTTTGAAGCCTTCCACGCACAGACCCTTTACGGCCATCGATCACCAGCACGCAAAGCAGTGGCAGCCAGTCAGCAAGGCTTTTCCACGCCTCTGACGGTCTAGGGCGGGCACGAAGTGGTCGGAAATGGTTGTCGCATGAGGGAGAAACGCACTAGGAGTCTGCTGGGAATCTTATGTTAGGCTCGGCATGCGCTTCAATTCCTTGTCGCTACGAGGCAGCCGAAATAATCACGTCGATAATCATGACAAGTCGACAAAGAGCCCATCGAGCCACAGAGCCATCGAGCGTCTCCGTTCCAAGGCGCGGTACGTCTCAGGCGCCGAGCCGTGGGCAACTAATAATGCTTCCCAATCTCACCTAGCTCGTCTTACCCTCAACGCATGAGCGCGTCGTCGTCTGGCGTGGCCACCTCGAATAAATAACTTTGCGCGTGTGGGAATAAACCTAGCCATAGTGCTACCCGTATGACTTGCCCCATCCCTCACCAACCGAAGCCACCCACACGATCTCCACTCTATTATCGGTATCTCGGAACTCGCGGTGTATCATGGATTCTGGATTCACTCCATTTACGAGCCCGCCAAGGACATGATGAGCGAGCTGCCGAATGCATCATTGCCGCAATCCTACCATGGTGATCGTATCACGCCCGAGCAGGCTTCCCCCTTCAGCTCGCCATCTGCCCACCCAACACCGATGCCAGCCTCTTTCAAACACCCGTTTGGTGGTTGTGCATGCCCTATTGTTGTGCCCCTCAACGGGACTGTACTTTTTTTTCTGGCTGGGAGCGGACTCGCCAACACCATACCTCCACCAGCCAAACAACGCCCGCCGTTGGCGTTGGTGGTCGCATTGCGGTCCGGCAGAACTGGCCAATCCGTCCAATGGGTAATAACCAGCGAATCACCGATCGAGCAAAGCATAGAAACTGCTTTGAATCATAATCCACTAAAGGGCGGCACTGGAGAGATCGCTCGTTGGCCGTTGCGTCTCCTTGTGTTGCGCCTCTAGCTTCGAGAAATGCATTATCATAGGCGTATTTTATCAATGGATAGCACTTTAGTGCTTCTTCTCCTGAACCGGGGGATCCGGTACGAGTATCTTGCCATGCCACACAAATGCCCACACGATCTGGAGAGGCGCCAAGGTGGATGGCGACCCGAAAAGCAATACCTGCTTGTTGGAGGAGTGATTTGCGAACCGCGGGAAGAGGCTTCGCGAGTTGGTTGCTTGGTTGCATTCTACGCCCCCCCCCCGCCTGGTGTCAGAGCAAATTGTCGTCCACCCGCCGTAATCATGAGGAGCGCCTGGTTGTAGACTAGCAGTGGAAACAAAAAAGCCCGCGGAGGGCTAGCTCAGGCAGGACAAGCTCGGGGCCGGCCACGGAACTGAGTGAGGGCGCGGGTATCGATACGTGTTTCGCAGGGGTGCAAGTAGGCGGTCCTGCGGTGCAGATTGCCTCAACTTGGAACTATGAAAATCTGGCCTTTCGCCGTGCCGGCTCTAGCTCCGATCCATGCGCGCCGCTGATTCGCCGGCGGTGGTCGACGGAGGGAGGCCTCACAGGATGCAAAATAATTTGCAAGAGGATTCTTCGATCAGCATGGTGAGCGGCGTTGGACAGGGTTTTGGCTCGGGAATAGATGACTTAGGGTAAGACAGCAATTAGGCCAGCGAGCCACGGCGGCTTGTTCGTATCGATTTTCAGGTTGCGGGCGAGGGCGAAACAGCTGGAAGCACAGCGTGCTTGCTTGCGTGCTTGCGTGCAGGCTTTGGGGGTGTGTCCTCCTCAGCAAGTCGCAGGGAAGGCAGCGACCCTACGCAGTCGAACCAGGCAAATCAAACACGGCATAAGCGGAATGATGCACTCTCAAATTCCATTCCAGACCGTCCTTCCCAGCCATCTAATGATTTGATGATTTGATGAGTGATGGATTGACGATGCTCGTGCCTCTCTCCTGTGCTTGCTTTCCCGTGCTTTGCCTCTCCGCCGGCCGGCCTGCCAGCACTGGTGCTGTGTTGCGCAGCGCTGTCAAGTCTGCCATGGCCGAGGACGCCTGCCGACGGCTCTGTGGCGGTAGCAGAAACTTAGATGCTCGATCCAGCCTAGAGACTCCAAAGCAGGCTGGTCCGGCACCGCGGGATTCGTGGCAGCGATGGCGAGCGGTGGCAGCAGCGGTGGAGAGTGTCTGGTCCTGCTTGCTCCTAGTTGCTCTCGCACTCCGCCTTTGTGCAGCAGCCCGTCTGCGTAAGGGACCTTGAAAGCGCGCTCAACAGCCGTGTGGGCCGCCCAAGGTTTCCAGCAGCACGCAGCCAGGCAAGCCCGCTCAACCCAGCGCGGCATTGCCCTCCAAAAAGGCCGTGCTGGCGGCCAATCAGCAGGCGCGGCAGACGTCGCTGGCAAGGACTGGAGATCTTTTGCGGGCGCATGCTAGGGCAGCATCGGGCATAGCTCTGGGTCAGATGCTGGAGCTGATAGAGCTGATGTGATGGACCGCAGCGGTGCCAGTCATTTCATTAATTCCCTGACGCGAAGCGAAAAGAGTGTGCGCGTTCAGACGTCCGTCTGCGCCAACACCACCATGACCACCATGTCCTATCCTGGAGGGCTCCAGAGGGCTTTAGTAGCGAATCCCACGGAACGCGGCGTCTCTGCTTGCAACGCCCGCCTATGCTTGTCCTGCTCGTCCTGCTCGTCCCATAATTAACCCGTTGGTGGGCGGTCCCTTTCCTCTTCGGCCCTTGTAGCTTGCATACCACCCCACCGGCGTCAAGGCGCGGTTGATGTCAGAACCTGCTTCTCATTTTGGATCAGCCTCTGGGGCGCTGTGCCAATGCCTGGAACCTTCCGAGTGCTCATAGACACAGTCACGACTCCGTGTGAATAATGTTTTATCAAAACCCAACGGCCCCAAGCCATGTCTGCACGGAAAGCGAATCGCCTCAAACCTTGCGACTGCCTATGCTAACCTTTGACGGCTTCACTTCTTTATCCTGCTTGCCTCCCGCCTTGGACCTCCTCACTTGCTCCATCACCACAGCCTTCCTCCCTGGTGTCAGCGTTGCACTTGGACAATCGACATATTTGCTGGCATACCTTCATTCATTGAAGGCCTCCTTGCTTCATATCGGACACCGCAACACGCTGCTGGACTGCTTCGCCCTGTTTGCATTTCACCGATTCTGGCAATGCCGTGAAGTCAACCGCAACCAATCTCCCCTCAGCAGCCACTCAGACGCCGGCTCGCCTTTAATACTCTCTGCCAGGCCGTCAATATCAACACACTGACACCCACGCCAGCCTTCCTTCCAAACCCTCCACCAAGACAGCCCACATGCTCGAACTACAACTACCCCAACCAATGCCTCACGCTGTACCCTCCGAACGACCTTTCAACTACTTTCCTCACCCGCCGACTTCAAAGCACCAGCAAACAAGACTGCCGCTGCCCAAACCAAGTTCAAGAGCAGACCCCATATTCGCTGCCTCCGGTCCCCGGAGACCTCTTACTCCCCCTACGGATATGCCTGGCTCAGCTGTCGGGCCTGTATCTTTATACCAGTATGGGACCAGGAGAGGAGAGGTAGCTCCTAGCAGTCGAGGGCACAATGGAACTGCAACTTCATATTCAAATATGAATGGCCCGAATTATCAAGTTCCTAGTCAAGTGGGCTCAAGGCCTATAAATGCTCCAAGCCCATCTTCATCGCGTGCTCAAGGATCCAGCCAAGAATCGGCCCATCGAAGAAAAACGTCTAATAACACCATTGCTCCTAATTTAAAAACTCCAGCAACGATTCTAACTCCCCAGGAGGGCTTGTCACAACTTGCTGCAGAAGTTTGTCACCTAGGCAGTATTTTTACTGATTTTGAGATTACTAACCAAAGTATCTGCAGATTACGTGCCTCTTCTGGTTTGAGAACTCTTCCACGCTCAAGAAGGTTCTGGAACCAGGCTCCCCTCGTTTCCCTACCGGCCCTCTAGTTCCAGACGCTATACCAACCACTGGCTTTAGGAAATGGGTTGCCACGATTTTGACGACAACTCAGGTGGCTCAAAATGTCATTCTCCTTGCTCTCATGTTCATCTACAGGCTCAAGCAGATCAACCCGAGTGTAAAAGGGAAGCCAGGCAGCGAGTACAGGCTTTTGACAGTGGCTTTGATGCTAGGAAACAAATGTAAGCCCTCCATAAACCCATCCCACTCGCATTCTAATTTCCTCGCCCGCAGTCCTCGATGACAACACCTACACGAATAAGACGTGGGCCGAGGTATCGGGCATCTCGGTTTTGGAAGTGCATATCATGGAGGTAGAATTTCTCAGCAACATGAGATATAGCTTGTTCACCTCACAGAAAGAGTGGAAAGAATGGCATGTCACACTAGGAAAATTTGGAACGTTCTTCGACCGAGCATCTCGAATGCCTTCTGAATTAGCACGAAGCCCGATCGGCCCACCTACGCCTTCTCTGCAAATGCCTCCTGCCCTTCTGCCGTCTCCACCAACTTCTCTCCATACCTCTCCTCCGGTTATGACACACTACTCGCCGAATCGTTCACAGTATTCCAATACCCCCATGCTTCATCCCCAGGCCAACTCAACTGCTGTGTCACCGATAGGACCTCTCCCGGAACTTGGTCCCATCACTAGAAAGCGTAGCTACGACCAGTCCTTGGAGCCCCCTCCAAAGAGACAAGCTCAAGGATTCACGCAGCCATCTAACAGCAGCGGCATTATGATTCCCTCCTTACAAACACCTTATGACAGGCGGCTTGAGGGATCTGGAAACATGCCACGACTCCCTCCTCTTCCAACTTTATCCATTCCTCCTCCACAGAATAGTCACGTTCCTATTCAGCTGGCTGGAGGTCCCCAGCTACCAAGAACAATGTCAATGGTATACCCGCCTCCTGTACAGTGGAGCCAACCATACCCATTGCCCTCAACATCTGCTCCAGTACATACCACCACGAATACACCCACGGCTGGAGATCGTTCAAGGCAGGTTAGCCCTTTCCCAACAGGTTCTGCTGGCTCTTCACCTGTCAGCGCAACGTTTCCCTCATCGAACCAAAACCGACTGTCGCCTTCGTTTTTCCTCTCTCAGAGACAGTCACCATATCGGCCCGTACGAAGCGTGACCACTTTGCTTGTCCCGCCTCCTTCATCCTCGATGCATAATCCGGCACGACATATTGCATTTGATCAGATGCAATATCAACCTTTAGGAAGGCCAATTAACGAGCGACGAGTGGGGCCTTTGCCGTACATGCATCATGAAGCATGGCCAGAGACGAATCAGTTCAACCAGCTACCAGTCTTACCGCAACCCAATTTTCACCGATAATTAGCTGGAAGTTATGCGGTTATCAGCTAAGCGATCACGTGAGAAGACCTATCACAAGCCTGAGGGGTCGTTTTCGAAAATCAACAAATTTCTGTCGCCTCATTGGAATTCCAATGGACTCGATCATACTACTGGTTGAGATGTCTTAGTTCTCTGTATGATACTATTGGTGCATTTGACGCCCTTTTTATGGCTTTTGGTGCCAATGAAAAAGGCGTCATCCACCTACCTCAAACTTTACTTTTGATCTGCTGCGTTTAAGCGTTTGCATTGCATTCGGCTGGGTCTTTTTACGTTGAGCACATCACGATCGCGACCAAGCTCGTCTTGTGTCCATGTCTGTGACTTTTACACCCTGCATCATACACTATTTGCATCTGTTTGGCGTTTTGTCTATGGGCCATCGTGATGGTTAATCTCGAAGTTAACCCTACCCTTTAAGGGTTCGGAATGGGACTGGCGTTTTTTCATTAAGCGGGATAGATATGTAACATAGTTGGCTGCCCCGACGGCTCCATCTTGCATTTTCATGGGGGTTTACCCTTCGTTATTGGAGGGAACTGAGGGTCACTAAGCCGGCCCAGTCCAGGTTTTAGGTAACACATTAGTTGATCGCGAGCAGATAATACCATGGCTCCTAGGGCTTTCACAGGCCTGAGCCTTTTTCTGGTCTCAAAAGTTCTCCTATCTTAGTGATTAGCATACGCATCGTGACAGGCTACGTAATGACCTTCCGACGGATCCGTTCGCACGTGGATATGGTGGATGTAGTGGTTGATAGTTAGGTGGCGCATTCGGATATTCTTTCCACCCCGGAATTCCTGCTCGTTTTCTTGCTCAAACGCCATGCCCTCCATCACTCCAATAGGACTAGAAGGATTTCAAGACATCGTCACAGCTTCCAGGCCTAAATAAGACAGCCTCGGACGTCCTCACCTTGCCGATCTAACCAGGGTCTTTCGTGACCTGAGTTGCTGACAACCGGTCCTCAGCCTCGCGCAGATCTTCTACCAACCAAAACAGGGCAAGCTTTCAAACCATCCATCTCGCTAACCTTTAACCAGAACCTCTCCACTATCACCGCAAACCCCCTTTCATCTCCGCACTCTGCACCGCACACCCTCACCCTCCGCCCCCGAAAGGCTATCCGCAATAGCTAGGCGGCCTCCTGCTACTGCTGCTGCTGCTCCCCACCCTGTCCCGCAGAAGAAGCAAAGAATAGATTAAACTTTCCGCACCGTACCTGCAGGCGCCGTCACGGGCGTGGCGGCGCTGTCCCTGCAGCCGGGCTCGTGCGCGAACCGTCCACGTTTTGGCAGCGTGTCTTCACTGCAGAAATTATTTTCCCTCCGTCCTGCAGCCGGTTCACAGTGGCGCGCTGCGCTAGAAGAGAGCCAAAGCAAGCGCAGACGATCGGAAGTTGCGAACTCTAAATGTTGGTTCGGGTTCCCAAGGCGGGTTCGTCTCCGTGGGGACGCGGGTTTTTCGGGGGGGGGGGTGCAGCGGTTTGGCTTAATTGGCGGGACGTTCGCAGTTGTGTGGCGGGTGAGTTTTGTTTTTGGGGACTGCAGGGCTTGCTCGGTCTGGCTTGATTTAGGTTTTATCGTGAACCAGTTGATCTACTGTTTGTGCATGCATTGAGCGGTCTTTGAGTTTGGAAGGGCGACGTTGGCACGACCGCAGCAGCTGAAGCAACTGTGGGCGTTCAATCCATCGTCGATTCCTAAACGGGTAATTCCTAGCATTCAAAGGCTCACTGACTTCTCCCCCCTCCATCGCTTATATCTTCCTGATCAATCTGCTCAATACCATACACCGTCCACTACAGTTTCCTTATCTGTCTTCAGCTACATAATCCATGCATATCTCCACTTGATTTACTTCTTCCCGCTCATTATTTCAAATGCATTGGCAGGTTCCGGATTACTTCAAAGGCGCCTCATTCTTATCCCTCTCGTACTTCCTTAGGTCAATCTCTTTGTCCGGGCCAAAAAGACCCCCATGATGATTTCCAGATCCTGCTTCAGGATACGAATATCTATGAGCTTCAATGCGAGCGCAGCCACCTGTTCAGCTCCCCATGTACATGCACGTTCACATCACAAAGCATATTCAACAGAACACAGACTATTTTTCTCATGTGCGCAATTTTGGCTTGTGCTCCGGGACTCGCAGAAAAGCGGGCGGCAACTGAGCTACTCTGGGTGGGAAGAAATGCCGGTACATCTTCACCAGAATATTGTGATCCGAAGTCCTTGAGGGAGAGCATTGCTTCTATTTAACAGCACCCCTTTATACTTTACTACCAGTCTACCTTGATTCATGACTTTCCACAGCCCTCCCTTACAACCCAACTATCGTTTTACTAACTATTGCTTACGAGACTTCTGCAATTGTAGATCTTTTAATGGACACACTAAGCTTTTCTCCTCGATACTCAAATTTCGTATCGACCTCTGAAACCCGAACGCCTCGTATCCAGATTCCAACTCATTCGAACCAACAACCTGTCTATCATCGTGTTTCAAATGTTTCTGGCTTAATTCCGAGCCGATTCTGAACACGAATGGCTTCCCCATCCATCATACCGTGCAAATAGTATGTCGAAAGTCAAATGGGGCCTGGTTCAGGGGTTCTACGTAGGGGGGAGTGAACCCCTACGTAAATAGCCTAGATCCTCATCGATTGATCCTCACGAGTTCTGACATAGCATGCACCAATAAGCTTGTAGTAATGGGGACTAATCTTTATGTCCTGGTCGTAGTTTGTCGATGCAGATGAGCGAATCCGTTTGAAGTGAAACTGTATCCATCTCAATCTAGGGTTAAAACGTCGCCGGAAGGACCGATGGTACAGGTATAATACAAGAGCGATTATAAGGAGACTCTTGAACCCCAAATTTTGCCATGATCCTACATTATAGGAGCCGCACATTATTAGGGCTACAGGACAGACACACATAGCGAAATGATGTAGGGTCACCAAGCACAGGCGTTTGGACAAGCTTGAGTACGTCAGTTTTCAGCATCTCTCGACGAAAATGTCCTTGATACATACCCTTGCGTTGCATCTGGCACAACGAGGACTATCACCTCCGCCATTTCCACCAGAAATTGGCTGTTCCGCTAGTCGAGGTGGAAGGCAGGGTGTCGGAGGCTGTTGTCCTCGTTGTTCGATACCTCCAGCGCAAGAGGCATAAGAGGTATAAGGGGTATAAGGGGTCCAAGGGGACTCAGGTGGGATCTCGTGAAACCATCTTTCCATCCGATTTTTGGAAATAGTTTCATGTTGAGACTTCAGATTGTACTCAGTGAGCCGCACGGAGGACGCGGAGGGCTCCAATGAGAATGAGATTTCTCGCAGCTCTTCGGGGTGCCCCGGCTCATTCTTGCCGTTGCTCGATGAGCTCTGCTGATATGGAGAAGCCATCACTCATAGTTTCGTAAGTTTAAATGATGTTTCTGGAACAGGCGTAACGGCCTCTCTCAGCAGTTGAAGATCTGCCCGGCACATCATGTGATCACTTTTCTTTGCTTTTTTCTGTGGAGAGAGCCTTGCGACTCTCTTTTTCTTAAACTTTCTCCCAATTTCCACTTGAGATGTCATAATGTTGCGCACGCATACGCCTTCATCCGAAACATGTATCTGCCTATTAGGAGCATGAAGCCTGTCGACTTCTTATCAACCTTTCGAAGGATCCCAAGCCCTTCTTTACCGCCGCAGAAACCACATCGCTCTTTTACTGATAGACCAGCATGACTGGGATAGTATCACAAGAAGAAAAGCTTAAGAAACCTTGGAAATTCGAAGGATATCCGGGCTTTTCGAAATGGATGGCTTCATCGGAAGACTTCCTCATATTTCGACGGTTCAACGACTTGAACGTCAGAGCTATGCTCCTCATGCAAGACCGTATCGCCAGAAAAGAAGAGGAGCTACGGAAAATAGACGAAGACGCTCGGATGGGGCCTGATGATCTGGGCGATTCAAGCTCATTGCGTTACGAGCCGCAGAAGGGTCGAGAGAAGATCCTGGATGAGCTGATTCCTATGCTTCAGCGATACAGTAAGGCCAGCCGTCGTTCTCATAAGAATCAAACTAATTAGGTACATCAGATGAGTACATGTTATCTTTTTCACAAATAAGGACCTGGCGTTCGGCGCAGAAATATCAAATCGAAAACATTGAAGCATGGTTCTGGAATCACCCAACCGCTATTGTAAAAGAAGAACAAGAGTTCGTGCGGAAAGCGGGTGATGTAGTAGCACTCGTGGCTCGAGTCAAGTCTCCGCTTCGCCTCCTGCTCGAGAAGTTCAGTTCAGTGCTTACCTGTAGCTTGTTTCGAGCGAAGCAGCGGACGGACCAGGTCCAGTCACCTACGACGTCATACTACAGTAATACAAAGTTTGATGCCTTCGTTACTGCAGTTCTCATTTTCTCTGGTATCTTGTTGTTGTTGGGGCCGATGTGGACACTCCAATATATGACGAATAATACCAAACGTTTGGGGGTAATTACTGCATTTATCTTACTATTCACGTCCCTACTTGCGAGTGCAACTGTAGCGAAGCCATTTGAAGTACTGGCTGCTACTGCCGCGTAAGTACCTTTCCTAATCGCAAGACTAAGCAAAGGATATGCTAATGAATTTTGAAGCTACTCTGCAGTTTTGATGGTCTTTCTTCAGATCGGTAATTGATAGACTTCAGTTCTATCCGTATTTGATAAAGAAACTCAGCTTTATGTCGCTAATCGGGATTCGGAAATGAAGCCTTATCGTCCCGATCATCCCAGAACTATACTCTGGTTCTCAATCGAACTCTTAGTGAAGATGACTTTGTTGAGAATGTCCCATACCTTTCTCAAGCGCACGCACCATTCCATGCCGATATACTCGTAGGTTGCAGCGTGAATCGGTAATGTTGCGAGGCTTTTTCTCGGAGAATATTTCGGAATGGTGTGTCTACGCAGCCCTAGGCATTGACGTGGTCGAGTGAGTCTATTTCAGATCTTGAAATGTATGCAAAGCCACATTAGTATACATTAAGCAATAGGTTTCCTGGCTACGTCTTCCGTAGAATATCTCAATGATAAACAGAGTCGTGTTCACGCACGTGAGTGACCGCCCATAGTTCTCAAAACGCACGGGCCTCCCACGACGAGCATTTAAGAAGCCTCTATGCCTGCCTAATCCAGAACAGGGCTTTCATACGCACCCAACGAACATAATTTCCCGCGATATCTTGAAACCCAGCAAGAAACGCGGCAACAATGCCGCTGCCAGACCTTCCAGTGGAGCTTCTCAACTTAGCTTTCGAGTACCTCGCCCAAAGAGATATCAAAAGTCTGCGCCTAGTCTGCAGTGCGGTCAAAGCCTGGGCAAAGCTCAAATTCGATCGCGTCTTCATCTCTCCAAACCCAACCAACATTTCCGCATTCAAAGGCATTGTCGCACACCCAGATTTCAATCCACAAGTGCGCGAGATTGTTTGGGATGACGCGCAGTTCGAGCGCTATGAGGAGTGCAAGTACAGCCTCGACGACCAATACTATCTTCGCGACGCCGAAGATCCAGAGGATCGAAAAGCGAAGTGGCTCATTGATTACATAGACGATGTTGGAAAAGACCGCACTCGCAAGATTCCGTTGTATATGCAACGGAGGAAAGGGCTTTGGGGCGACGCAAAGGAAATCGGCATAGAAGAGAGCTTTATAATATACTGCCAGCTGTATGCGCGGCAGGAATCCATCATTGCGAGCGGCGAAGACGTAGACACGCTTCGACTTGGCCTCATCTCATTCCCAAATCTACAACGCATTACCTTAACAAGTGAGACCTGGCGGTACAAGCCCCTTTTCCCCCGCTACGAAACCCCCTTATTCCGCTCTCTTCCCCCAGGATTTCGCATGCCAATCCCCTGGCCCTGGCTCGGTGCTCTCGCCTCCGAGTCCTCCCACTACCGCGAATGGACCGAAGACGAAGAAGAACAACTCGAGGCATCATGGGACGAACAGCACCAAGAGTGGCGCGGCTACAGCATTCTCGTGTCCGAACTCCTCGCAACCGCCTCCCACCACAAAGTGCGCGAATTCGTCATCGATGTGAATCGCGAGCCGACGGGGATCAGCCAAGAGCTGTTCTGCGGAGAGAGTGTCGATTACAGTAATACAATCAATTTGTTTGAGACCCTGCAGTTAACGAGGCTGGATTTGGCGCTGAATATTAGGGCGGTGATTGAGGAGCGGACGGAGACGAGCTTTTGGCATCGGAGGTTGTTGAAGAGAGCACTTTCAAATCTCACGAATCTGGAGCACTTTCATTTTCATATCAGCATCCTGCGGAATGATTTGGACGAGCGTGATCGGAACCACGTGTGGGGCGATGAATGGCCTTGGATCGACCTAGCAGATATCTTCCCGACGCCGTACGAGGAAGCCTGGCCCCGGCTGCATCATCTTGTGCTCGCGAACCTGCTGGTTACTGAGCAGAATCTCTTCATGTTTCTTTCAAGTCTCCCGGCACTTAGAGAGATCGATCTCGACTCCATCGTCTTAGCGGTAGGGGAAGAGGTGAAAATGCGCTCCGCTCAGTCACTACTGCGACGACTGAAAGCCAATCTTGTAGAAGCGGAGGAGGGTGCGTGGAGAGAGCGCAAGCCGCGTATGACGATTAGGTACTGGCACCATGATACGATTCGGCTGACCTACTTCAACGACGTTATAAGCGGGTATTTATATGGGAGTGAGGAGAATCCCTTTGACGTAGAGAAAGTGGAATGGAATGTGCGTGAGAATGTCTCTTGGTGGACGAGTGATTTCGACGATGCGCATTGCGTGCCGCGTAAGTTTAGGAATGTTAGTTACATGGGACTGCACCGCGTGACCTCAGCCTGAAGATGGGAGTAGGACGGATTGGAACTTCAATACTCCGGCTTTTGCCAACCCTACCTCTTGAACAACCCATCTTCAAGTAAACCAGGGGCGTTGCATCTGTCAGATAATCTATATTCTCTAAGGCGTGGGACACGTGCATTGTAAATCTCTTCATAGAGCCCCAGGGGCCCCAGGTCAACCACAAGAGCATCAATCAACGATCAAGTTAAGATCATCAATGAACTGCTCTACACGAACTTCGTGACAGCATCAGAGACATAAGAAGACACGAACTAGGGAAAAGTTCCAGACAACCGATCTTCAGGCTTGCCAATCAACCAATTTAATTCAATTGACGTCTCGAACTGGTTGAATTAAAAACTTTGTAAGCAAGGGGCTTAGTTAATTAAATTGATTAAATCAATATTGCAACGGTTGCAACTAAATTTAACTAGTGCAGTGGTCAGTAATTACCATGGGTCTTAGCATGGTGTTAATGCAGGAGGACCTACCTACCAACGCCTAGATTGTTTTCTACCGTCGTTCCTTTCGCCCCTGCCCTTAATACAGGCCTATCGCGAGTCTTAGTATGGTATTAAGTCACCTTCCTATGTCCTGTTCATTCCTTCTGCAGGCGCTTTAACTGCCTATCTACTATATTAATTATACCTTCCTTATCCCACGATCCTACCGCCATTAAAGCTCCAATTATATTAAATTATAGTCGTGCACGATTATTAGTAAGAAATAAGCCCGTAAGACTAAATATACGTTTAATACTTATTTTTTAGTAAGGAATCCTAAGAAATAATAAGGTTTAGGGTATTACTATATTTCTATATTAATAGCTTTAATATTTTTAATTAACTTAATTTAATTAGGACCTCCAGATTAAATGCGTTGACAACTGCGAGCTCTTAGTTGATTGAATTAAATTGAGTTTTGGCATTTAGTTCAATTCCATATTGAAGTCTCGTTGATTGATTGACAAGCCTGCCAACCTTGCCGTCATACCACCGAGGGCTCGAGACACAATCCTTGATGAAATATATTGCAACCTCAGGCGGACTTCAGATTAGAGGAGACTTTGAAGCGGTAAGCGCGCTGTCCTTGGCGTATATGAATCTCCTCGTTTTTCTCCTCTTTGCCCTAGCACCAAGACAGCTCTTCATAGTCTAGCCTGGCATGGTCACGTCGGTTTAAAGGGTCTTCCAGTCCGCTCAGGACCAGCTGGCAGTGTCGAACCGAAAATAAGGTCAGAAAATGAGGACTCGTGTAGTCTCACTATATACACCAAATAGGTGGCAAATAGAATGACAAAGTAGTCGTCATTCAGTCGATAATTGGTAATAGAAATAGGTAATGAGACATTCGATGAGACATTCCGTGGTAAGTAGCGGGGTAGTGAGACAGTGGTAAGCACGTCCGATTCAGTTCGACAGGGAATCGTACTTGGCACGGCTGGGCTTATCTCGGGGAGACATATTGACCATAAGGACGATGCTGGTATTTGGGCAATTCTCAAGATTTGGACGACAAAGTGTAACTATTCCTTGGTTCCAAAGATGTCGAACAACCCGCTAATTGCGATCGTCGTCCTGTTTCCTATGTGGGTATAGATCAGGGGTGTCTTGGCTATTTGACTTGACTGTATATTGAGGCTCAAGAGCCTACATTAATTCGACAGAGTTCTCCTTCTTGACTTATCCTTTCGACAAAAGAGTATTCCTTGGTTCCACTCATGCTATCGTATTTTGGCGGTTATCTTTTGTAGATTTTGAGCTGGCAGCCTAGTGGCCTAAAGAATCTCTTACCTCGGGTGAAATTTTGTGTTAAAGTCGCATTTGTGTCGTTCTCGCGGGGGTGCGTTTAGATCCTTAGAACGTATTTTTGATTTAACATTGACCGATGAGTGCTCACTCAGCCGCAATTAACTAAATGTATATAGTTTACTAAATGCCAAGATTGCGATCGATACTGAAATATATTTCGATATATGTAACCGATTGGTAGATAAGTGGTGCGAGCCTTGTGGAGTGTTTTAATAAGGTGGTTGCATTTAGACTAATTAATTGCATAAATAGACCATTAAAAATTTACCCGTTGGACTTCATTCAGCCAAAACTCCAAAATTACTGTCCGTAAAACACCTTTGCATTACAAGTCCCAAGGTTCCTCGGAGACCTACTCAAAAGTTGCACAATATTGTGTAAATTGAGTGAGGACCTCCTTATGTGTACGTTGTTATCAGTGACGTATGGGATGTCTGTTCGCTCTCGGCCAATTAGTCAATAAAATTGTCTTCGGGGAGGTTCAGAGTCTGTTTGTGAGTGGACTGAACCAAGCAAGACTTTGCTGATTCCAGACGGACGCCACTGCAGGATACAACAGAACAGACACCTAAGACATACCTCAGAGCAAAACGACGATATCTTTCCGAAAAAATTACGGGTTGGTGATGCGACAATAAATTCAACCCTTCAAAAGCTTTGCACACGCTCCCGTGCTCATATTCCATCTTTACATTATTCGGCTCATAAACCCAAGCACTCCTTAATTGGCTACGCCATTTCTCATCCGGAGGAAAAGAACCATTTCCAAGATTCTTCCAAACCCGAACCTTTACTTTTTGTTTGTGGGGCTTGTACCACAACTGGTAATCTGTCGCGCAATAGGAGCAGGACTCGACATTGGTTTTGTAGTCAAAACTCGACTCAGTTTCGTGGAATGCATAAGATATACAATCTTTAGCTGCAATATCAGCAAGATTGTTCATATGTGGACAAATCTTTGCGTCGGTGTCGAGCACAAGCGATGGAGCTTTGTCGTGTTTATTAGAAAAAGTAGAGGATGCACGTCGTTTTCCGGGCCAGGGGAGGGCATATGTTACTCGCAAGAGAAGGTCCTCACCAAAAGCTCGTGGCTCGACAAGAAACTCGATCCTTGGAGGGTCAAAAACCAACTTAGAGAAAGCTTCCTTGGCCGGAAGTCCGGAGCGGTACAGCTGCATGTAAAGCTGAACCTCATGGCGTGTGATTCGGTGACGCATTGAGCCTAATCCATAATAAACCCCCTTCATGTGCCCACCAAGAAGATAGTCGATCGACGATGACCAGTAATCTTCAATGATAGGACACATCCTCTCCCTCGGGGGGGCATATAGTTGCAGGCGCCTTACGCCAGGAGCTGTTCTCCTATCTGGGGCCCAGCGAGATGATCTGTGTGTAGGACTGCAGACTTCGGAATTATTACAGCACGGTATCTCTTCGCCCATGAGGGAAAGAAAAGACACTTGCTCATCATTCGTAGCCCAACGGAGATTGGATAAATACTGAGTTCCAAGAATGAATAATAATTTCCGACTGGTCGCCGAGAAACAAGCTGCAGAGCTGAGGGGTAGCAGGTTTCCGATAGCCTGGATAAGCTCATTGGGGAGACGATACAGAAAACAAACGGGTGGCTGCTTCGTTCGTTTCCGAGACTTGCGGTGGAATCGTCCATCCAGAGGGGCTGCTTTTCCTTCAGAATGAGGATAGATCCCTTGGCCGCTAATCCGAGTTTGCTCATGGAAATAAAGGTGCCCAAACAGACGTCCTGTGAGCTCCAATCCAGAACGCAGGATACCGATGCCTCGCGTCGAATGAGATTGTGTTGTGAGAGATTTCATAGTCTTTTGAGGCTGCGTGCGAGTACCATGCCCCGCACCACTTGAGAGAGGTATTCAGTGTTCCGCGAAGGCCTTATTCAGAGTCAATAGATCTAGCCTTGGGATGGGAGGCCTTTTGAAAACACATGGAACAGTGAAGTTCATGATGAAGGGAGGTATGGTTGCTGGCCTTGACGTGGCATCGCGCCTTAGATATGGAAACCTGATGCCATTGATAGGCCTGGGATGGCGTAGTCCGTGCTTATTCTGTGTTTTTGGCGCGAAGTGGTAAGCGCGTAACCGGAGGGCGCGGAGATCCAATTGCACTAATAATCCTTCTATGGTAACCTCACGGTATAGAACAGCCCAAATTGCATCGTTCCGTCGCTCAATGTTACAACACTCGTTCAATGTCGATTTATGAGGGAGCAAGGCCGCAGCGCTTCCCGCGATATGATGGGGAGGACACCAATGTCACCACGAAGAAGGAGTTGATGGGATGGTACGCTTACGGTTTTGGTGCTGAAGTGTTCGCCGTGTGTGGTGTTGGTAGGCTCTACTTGTGCGGCTTCTCGTCAAGTAATATCGTTTTGTAACAGCATATAGGCTCCTTTCTCCCTGTTACACTGGAGCAGTTGGCTCGTGAAAGAGGAGTATTTTGGTCCGATAAAACCACGCCTTGCGTTGCAAAAGTTGAATTAGGAAATGGCTCTGACGGTAATGCTTCGCTGGCGAGTTTTCTCGTCAGAGCCGCCACAGAGAAGGAAAACGACCAGTGTATCATTACCCTTTTTGGATCCGAAATCACTACTGCGAGCTTTGCTATGTATACGTTCTCCATAGCCGTGCTTTTTCAAGCACTTGCACTTATCTCGTTCAGCTCAGTGGCTGATCACGGTTGGTTGTGTACCATCGACCACGTCCATGGCTGACGGGATGGCCTAGGTCCCTACCGCAAGAGATTGCTTCTGTGCTTTGGGTTTACGGGTGCCACAACTAGCATGCTCTTTCTCTTTGTGACACCCAGAGTGTACCTCCTTGGATCTATCTTGCTGATAATAGGCGTTACATGTCTTGGATCGTCTTTCACTCTCCTAAATTCCTTTCTACCTTTACTTGTCTCCAACCACCTGCTGATACGTGGTCAACGCTCTTCAGACATAGCTCTGGAAGCTATGTCATCAACCGCTCATGATACAACCTCAGCAGCATATGATGGGACCGAATCACATCCTACAAAAGCATCCTTCGAGCTGCAACTCTCAGCGAAAATCTCCTCCAAGGGCGCAGGCATCGGATACATAGCCGCAGTTTTCGTTCAATGTCTCAGCATCGCCCTTCTCTTCGCCCTATCTAAAGTATCCTTACCGTCAACCTCAGCAACCCTCCCACTCCGCATAGTCCTCTTCTTCGTCGGCGCATGGTGGCTTGCTCTCACAGTCCCTACCGCGCTCTGGCTGCGCCCTCGTCCAGGTCCACCCATCTTCAGCGCCTTAGCCCAGCACACCAACCGCGCCCGCTCCGCCCTCGCATACCTCCTCTTCGCCTGGTCTTCTATCTTCCAAACCCTCAAAGTTGCCTTCAAGCTGCGCCAAGTCGTCCTCTTCCTCATCGCTTGGTTTCTCCTCTCCGATGGCGTCGCCACCGTCTCCGGCACCGCTGTCCTCTTCGCGCGCACAGAACTGCACATGGGCACCGTAGCCGTCGCCGTCCTCTCCATCACCTCCACCACCTCCGCAATCGCCGGCGCCTTTACCTGGTCGCTGATCCAGCACCGCCTCGCGCTCCCCACCAACCACCTCATCATGTGCTGCCTCGGCATCATGGAGATAATCCCGCTGTACGGGCTACTGGGTTACCTCCCATTCATCCGCGCCTGGGGCGTTGGCGGCCTGCAGCAGGCGTGGGAGATCTACCCGCTGGCCGTCGTGCATGGCTTCGTGATGGGCGGGCTGTCGTCCTACTGCCGCTCGTTTTTCGGCCTGCTGGTCCCGCCGCGCGCCGAGGCGGCGTTTTTTGCGCTCTATGCGGTTACGGATAAAGGGAGTTCGGCGGTCGGGCCGGCCATCGTGGGGAAGATAGTCGATGCGACGGGGACGATTCGGCCGGCGTTTGCTTTTTTGGCCGTGTTGATTGCGTTGCCGATTCCGTTGATTTGGTGCGTAGATGTGGAGAAGGGCAGGGCGGATGCGATAAACATGGCGGGTGTGCTGAATGGTGTGCGGGACGAGAGTGAGGAAGGTGACGGGGAGAGATGGGAGGATTGGGAGGCCGTGGATGAGGATGGGGAGGATGAGCAGCGAGAAGAGGCTGAAGAGGAGGAAGAGGAGGAAAGGGAGTTTCAGGAGGTGGAAGGGTTGCTGAGGGGTCGTACTTAACCATTTTAGAAGCATCCTGCTCCGCTGTGTCAATTAAAGGATAAATACGCTTATAATCCGCTAAGTAGTCACCGACAGCTAGGTGAGCGCTGTGTTTCCAGTTCTGCCAGAATAAGCGGCGAATGAGCTTGAATGAATCCGGCCTCTGGAATAGTGTCTGCTTTGCCTGTGCTGAACTTTGGGCCTCCCACTGGGGTAAGGCTTCTAGGCTACATAGGAATGGTAGTCTGTCCAAAGGAAACCCTGACTCCGTTTACAACTTCTTGGAAGTAGACGAGCCACCTAGGTCACCCGAAACCAATATTACCAACATTGCTGCATAGGCAGCAGTCGCCGCAAACACCTCTGCTCTTCAGGCATTGGTAAGCAAACCCACGCTGAGTGCAGAAAGAACCGTGTAACACGCAATCATAGCGAGTCTCTTCTTCGGCTGTTTGACGATATAAAGGCTAATGATGGCTCCAATTAGCAGTATTGCTGCGACAATAATACTGATGGCAGTAACGGTTCACACAACGTGCTCCTCGAGGTATTGGGCCCGTTGATGCTGTGGTCCTTGGTGACCTCGCTTTGGGAACGGCCAGTGAATTTGGAGAAGTCGTGAGAGCGGATCGACGTCCGCTGGAGTCCTGAGGGCGATAAGATCCTGTTCATCGTCCAGCATACCTTTTGCTCGTCCTCCAAGGACGGGATCTTGTTTTATACCACTCTTTTTGTCCGTTCCACCGCTCAGCCAGTTGCGGAAGAGCAACAGCACGCGGTTACTTGGACGGTCCAAATTCGCGATCTGGTTTTGGATGAGTAATGTCCTGTCTGCCCGTCTTTAACTTTTTGAGAAGCTATAAGCGCTAACGGTACTGTAACAATTTCAGATGGATATCTTTGATTAATTCCATTCCCGCCCTCTCCGCGTCTCTGACTGCAGAGTTCTTGCTAAATGTCTCCCATGTGCGTGCAGACTGCTTTAGTCCAATGTCTGTACCTCGCCTGATCTCTTCGTCTCACTCCTCTAGCCTCGCTTCTAGTTCAATCAACTCGCTTTGGAGAGCTAATAGAGTGCGCGTATTCAATTCATCGAGCTTCCTGTAATGATCATTTCGCTGTCCGGATCGCGCGCCATCCAAGCCGCAACAGCGGGAAAGCCATCACGACGCGCCTCCAGACGTTCGCGTTCGATGTCCGCAGCATCCATGGAGAGGCCAAAGTAAGACGAGGAGGCTTTGGGCGCCTTCGCTAAAGCCTCTTCATACCAGGTGGACACGGCTTGCAGCCACAGCATCTGGAGCACTAAGCCATCCTTATCCCTTACAATGTTGGGGTCCCTAGAGAGTTCGCTACTGGATTTAATTGGGCACTTGCATTGAACCAGATTCTCCGATTGGCTAGCCCCTTATCGATAACCGCAGGGCCCATTTCAACGTTGTAAGGGATAACACCTCACCTCCTTGAAATTCCCACAGCTTGCGCATTTTTCCTTGGACAGCGCCATAGGAGCGAGGAGGAAGTTAGGAGGGCAGACTGACACCATGTTGGTGGCAATGGGTGAGTTGACCCTATCTACAAAGCTCTCGCAACTATGTTCGCCAATATACTCACAATGACCATGTTTGACCACCGTAGGCCTGCGTTATTTAGTCTGGTGTGCGGCGTAGATTGACTGTCTCACCTCTTGTAATGACTATCTGATTCTGAGGCATGGTCGCAGACCGATGCTGCACCAGACGCCCCTTAACCTTTCCCCTCTTGTTTGGTTTGCTGATAGCGGCCTTCGGTTCTTGGATCCGTTTACGGTAGTTAGTGACCTTAGAAATACCTATGTTTAGCAGCGTAATGAACATTGCGCCAGACACTGGTTTCTTTATTTGCTTTCTGAGTGCTCTAGTAGTCCATGAAGTAACTGAAGTAGTAGCTGGGGGGTAGAAATAGCCATGTGTGGAGTTTGGGAAGGTTGAAGGCATGGCTCACGGCGGCTTGAGAGCATCCACGAATTGGGAGTGCAGGTATAGTTCGCCCCAGAAGAGAATGTTTACTTACTAGATAATTAGTTTCTACGCATGTTATGGCCAAACGGAGATCGATTGGAGTGATCCATCTCCGGCAAATTATATAACATACCAGGTCCGCTCTCGCTGATTCCGGGTCTGATCTGGATATAATTCCTGCCGATTTTATCCAACAAAACAGCCTTCCACTTGACTCTAGCGAGCGTGTATCCGTTCGTCTACCTACCAAGACCATACGTTCACGTGGTACTATCATTCTTCCTTTTCCGTTTAATGGTGAAACATCTCTTTTTGATCGGAAATTACGTGTGGTGCCGTTGTGTACCTATGACATGATTCTAAATCATGGGTTCCTGAAGGCCACCGAAACGTTAACCAGATTTCAAAGCCGCCTGCAAGCCAAGTTTACTCCGAGACCTAACGGACCCCGCATGCTTCTAATTGGGTCGCCGAAGTACCGGATCTTAGGCACCATAAATGGAAAACCTGTTGCTACTGTCCCTCGCCCCGACGTGATGTTAATGTCCTGGCGGGCTCGGAAGTTACGCCTTCACATCCATACCAAATCAAAATACAAAACATGCTTCGAGTTTGCCAATGGCTCCCGCGCCTTTACGACGGCATGGTGCACAAGGTCGAGTGGTAATTCGGCGGGGCAATTACTGGAAGTCGATCCTGCAACTTCTACATAATGAAGAAGCTCCCCTGCGACATTATTCTTAGTAACGAGTTTATCTACAACTCAAAGACTTTCAGCCGCTATTAGTATTTGATAGGCGATAATTACGGTAAAAGCTCACTTAACCGCACCTGTCCAGAACTAAATCTTGTTCGAGAGATGTATGTCGTAAGAGGAAACGTTCCTGAGTTAGTGGACTTTTAGACGCTTCAGGCCTCTCCGTAAGTCTAAATCTCACCTCTCATGGTATCTAGGCCATTGCTCACACGCCTACAGCCTCAAGCTCCGGTCAGCCCCTTAAACTCGCCGAGTATGAGAGCGTACGGCGCGAACTTCAACGTCAAGAAGATGTAGAAGCTAGTATCGCCGCTCTACCTTCGGACAAGCAGCGAGCAGCACAGGAAGTGGAGCGCATGCGCAGAGAGCAGTGGGTCAGAGACCACCCACCCATACTGCCAAACCCATCGTCATACTTAGCTGCCTCACCGGCCTGCACCACCCATAGCGGCTCTGCGCTATCGGATGCCGTTGCCTGAGGTTATGTTTGAGTTGGCGGCGAGATGTAGTCGCCATGCCCAATTAATATGAGCTTATTTCTTTCTCGAGACCAGGGCTATCTTTACACATAAATTTTTTTTCATCTACTGACTGGGGGTGGCAGCCACATTTTACACAGGGTATTTTCCTCCCGGAAGTGTGAGTATTGTAACCGACTACCGGCACTGTGCCGAGACACAAGATCGCCTCCTGGAAGGCTCCGAGACAGGATCAGCACTACCCTTATATGTCTCGGATATGGTCAAAGATTGAGTTAGGCTTCGGAGTTAGGGGTCTACTTTCATGTATTTATTTCACTTGATTTCCATAGATTTAGAATTAAGTCGTTCATTCAATTACCCACACTGCAAAGCTTACAGTATTGTACTATAATACACACGATAAGGAATTGATTTCCTAACAAATTTCCTACTATCTCCGGAAAACGGTGTAGGGTGTTCGAAGGACTGTCCCTGGCTCGTTCCTTTTTCCCCTTCGCGCTTCGTAGACACTGTATGGCGTCCTAAAATAGTTAGATACTTAAACACGGAAAAGAACATTTCAACGAGAAATTCCGAACTATACCACATTCTGCTTGATTCTTGCCTATGAATTTTTACAAGTCTATGAAAAATTGCCTCAAGAATGTGTTATGTGATCGGTACTGCTGGAAGCTACTCGTACAAACGCGAAGGTAAATGAGACATTCCTGTTTTCTTTCTAGACGCCTGGGCCGTCGTTTGTTTCCAGGGGGTTCGAAAATTCAGTCGCAATCATGAAAGGATGCGGTGTGTTCTGAACCATCCTCCATAGGAGATGTCGTGAAGGAGTAGAGATGCCCCTTACTCTCGATAGCAGGGTTTCCAGAAGTCATGCACAAAACATGGTACCCATAGAGCAAACGAAAAACAATATAAATCTGTTTCGAATTTGATTTCTTCATTTTCCACATCTCTCTGTACATAGAATCCCATCGGATTCATCCATCTCGACGTCCTTGCAGACATTCACAGCCGCAAATCCTACTTCATCATACATCATATCACTCGCCCCTCAACATTTTTCCGATCAGTCATTAGCTTCGCCGACCAGCCAGACGAAGGATGCAGTATGCCAGTAGCGGAGCGAGGGTTGAGCCGCTCGCATAAACGCCATACAAAGAAAAGGAAAGAAAGCCCAACGCCAAGTGCCCACCTAATACAAGTATCATTCAAGGAAAGTATAGAATTGTACAAGATCCGGAGCCCCGCTGCGGGCGGCCGGGTGCTAGGATGGCTAGGGAATCATGAATAGGGTGATGAGGAAAAGGGTTGCGGTGCCCGCTAGCCAGCGCGGGGCGTTGGAGTCGGGGCTTGAGTTGCCGACGGCTTGCACGTCGAAGGGACTGCCGCCGCCGCTGTTGGGGTTGGATTTCTGTATCGTGGACGTCTTGGTCGATGCAGCTGACTTGGTGCTAGATGCCAGTGAGAACGTCGCTGAGGTTGAGGACGCCTTGACTGAGCTCTGCACGTCGGCAGAAGACGGTGTTGAGCTTTCCGGCGCAGATGAAACTGCCGGTGGTGTTGATGAGGCAGAGGTGACCAGCGTGGAGCTCATGATAGGTGAACTCGATGTATCCACGATGATTCCGGCGCTCGATTTCTGCGCTGCTGACGATGATGGTACTGCTGACGATGATGGCACTGCTGACGATGATGGCACTGCTGACGATGACGGCGCCACTGTGCTCTTCACCTGTGTGGTTGCGGGGGCCGTCGTCACCTGGATGTTGCAGAGCGCCGGGATGCCTTGACCCAGCAGGAATACGCCGATAATCGAGGTTTCGGACACGTCTGCGTTCGCGCACTGCGAATTTACCTCAGCGCTGATTTGAACCAGTCCATTTATGCAGGCTTTTGAGCATTGTGCGTTTGTTGAGAAGTCGGACGCTTCGCATCCTGGGATTGTTTGTGTGTAGACGGTGTTGCAGGCGGACGGGAGGTCATTGACGTGAGGTGTAAAGTTTGAGAGGGAGATAGCGGTGGCAGCGGTTGCCCAGAGGAGGAGAAACAGCGCAACGGCTTGCTGTGTGTTGTGTGGTATACGCATCATGAGATATGCCGCTGTGCTGTGGAAGCAATTGAAAAGCGACAAACGCTGCTGTCCAGCAGAAAATGATCAAAGACAACAAGAACTGTTGATCCCTAAGGAAATTTTGTGTATAGGCGTTCCGGAACGGCCCGGATGTGTCGATGAGATGTGCTGGGTTTGAGTATACTGCAATGAACGAGGAGGATGCTGGTAGGTGGATGCTAGTAGGCGCAGTAGGTGGATGCAGGTAGGTGGATGCAGGTCGGCTGGGTTAACTTTTGGGCCTTCGCAAGACGTCTCTAGAACTCAAGCCTAACAACACCCAACAACACCCTTGGATTTGGTCGTGATGATGTTGGTGTGCGGTCAAGTCTGGCCTGGCCTGGACGGCCGGACGGGGAACAACGGCAGTTTTCTTGGACAAGTGAGCGACAGTTCGTGCACGAAACAAGGCAATAAGGGCTGAAACAGCGTCTGCAAAGGAGACGAGACACAGCGAGGAAATGCGGCACCAGGCCTGCAAGGGAGCTGGAAGAGAGGGTTGAAGCAGAGGAGATCACACTCAGCGGTGTAGTTAGGTGGGAAAAGGGCGGACGGTTCTTGCCATAGTGGGCGGCCGGTGGTGACTCTTTGGTGGGGAGCAAGTGAGGAGGGCCGAGGGTCTATCAGGTCAGTGCAAGACAGTTATGGGGGAGATCAGCTTTGTGACATATTTTTGGCGCCCATCAGTCGCGCTCATCAGACTGTTTCGGGCCGGGATATCTCACGTTTCCGAATGATGAAGGCTTGGAGAGGGGATCTTTGCAGCATTCGTCGCAGCGCTGGGTCGATGAAACACCGAGGCCCTGGAGCGCTACCCGGGCCCTGCTCAGCTTGACATCACATTGGCCCGTGAGCCCAGCACCTGCATCTGCTGGTTTGGCCCCCGCAAGCCCGGAGTCTGGGAACACCGCTTAACGCGCATAATGAAGCATAATCCGTCAGCATCATGCATATACGCTGCTCTACATAGTACAGCTAAAAAAAGAGAGCCTGCACTTTAGCCTCTGCTTCACGGTCCATGGCTCACATCCTCAAGAAAATTCTCGCAGTGAGATTTAGCGTGTGTTAAGGAGTATTGCTGGGGAGTATTGCTAGGGAGCATTGCTGAGGAGCATTGCTGAGGAGCACCGCCGAGGAATACCGCCGAGGAGCACCGTCGAGGAGCACCGCCGCCGAGTCTAGGACGCGAGAGGCAACATCTTGATGGCGCGCTGCCATATAATAGGACGACATCTTAAAGGGCTCGGACGAGAGAGGTAAGTTGCAGATTTCAGCTACATTCGGAATCAGTCAATCGGTTTCATTCTCGTCTCTGCATCAGCTACTGCACCTGTCTCCACTCTCAGTCTAGTCCATAATCAACACGCTTCTGAAGCGCACTTTCCCGCTCATCATGTGTTCAACCGCATCCTCGACTTTATCAAACGGAAATTTCTCAATCATGCATTCGACGCCCTGCCGTTCAGCAAATGCGATTGCTTCCTCGCTGTCAAGGGCGTGGCCAGAAGGCCATCCGTGAACTGAGATGCCGTAATGAATCATCACACCGGTATCTACGGACACCTCGCCGAGAGCTACGCAATGTCAATGTTAGAATCCTGCGTTTCACACAGCTGGGATTGTTTTTGGCCGTCTCACCGGAGAGAATCAGAATCTTGCCACATGGACCGCATGCTTTGACTAGATTTTCCATGATCTTAGGATTCGGCGCTGTAACCACGACCAAAGACGCCCCGCCCATTTTTTGAAGGGCTTCAGCACTATCTTCCTTACTGTTGTCGACGTAATCTGTGGCTCCAAGTTTCATCGCGAAATCCCTCTTCGCGTCACTGCTGGAAAGCGCAACAGTACGGTAGCCCATCTTCCGTGCATACTGAATGGCGAGATGTCCTAAGCCTCCGAGACCTTGCACTGCAACAATATCACCCGCGGCAATGTTCATCTTACGAATGCCGTTGAAGATGGTGATACCCGCGCAAAGAAGAGGGGCGTGTTGTGCAGGATCAGCGTCGGGGGGGATGCGAACGGCGGCCTCAGTGCGAAGGGTGCAGTACTCCGCGTCTAATGAAAGTCAACAGCTCACCCTTGGGACGAGGTAGCTATACTAACATCCACCATTCCGGGAAGCGCCATTGATTTGCTCGTTTTGGCACATCTGGAACAAACCACGATTGCACGCCTTGCATACTCCGTCATGGCCTCCGTGCCATGGGCCGCCAACCTTATCGCCAACTTGCCACTTGCTCTCTCCTGGACCAACTGCCACGATTGTTCCAATAAGTTCGTGGCCTGGGATTATCGGGTATTGAACGCTATAAAGCCAGTTAGTTCGACCAGCTCGATTCAGAACTCTGGTTTGAGCATGTTACACTGGTCCAAAATGACCCTGCTGCACGCCCACATCACTATGGCAGACACCGCAAGCATGGACCTTGATCAGGATCTCTCCGTGCTTGGGTTCTTCGACAGGAACTTCTTTGATGGTCCAAGGCGCGCCTGGCTTCTCAATGACGCAGGCTTTGCAGCTCTTTGGAATGTTTGGAGCCATTGTCTAGATAACTCAAAACAACTTGAAAACAAAGAAGGTTTTTATCAGAATTTTTGCAGAAGCGAAAAGAATTGCTATCCAGATTCTCGAACAAGCAGTGCTACGTTCCTTTATACATTAGCAAGCTGCGGGGTGGTTATTAACTGCGGTTCTTTCATCATGGGTTTGCAGGACCCCTCCTCCAAGCCCCACCACCACTAAAGTGCAACCCCCGGATCGCGGCCGAATCGCCAACCCCTCTCTGCAAGCTGTCGGGGTGGTTATGAACTGCAGTTCTTTCATCATGAGTTTGCAGGACCCCTCTCCAAGCCCCACCACCACCACTAAAATGCAACCCTCGGATCGCGGCCGGATCGCCAACCCCTCTCTCATGCTCGGCGTGCATAAAGCCAAAGAATGGCCGTATCCCACGTTTCTGGATATGGAGGCAATCTATCGGTCGTTTTATGTTTTAATTGGCTGAAGTCTTCTATTTGCACGTTAGTCATCCACAGTTTTCTACCGGATGCCTCAGGTAATCGTGGACTCTGAGATTAGCAAGATTCATCTTGAATATCATAGGTTGTTCCCGCATTGATGATAAGGTACAGGGGCGTATCGCTTTGTAATACGGTGGCAGGTGCTCCGTCGCTTAAACCGGACTGATGATTAGCACTTCCCACAGCAGATTCCAACATGTAAAGAATCTTATAAGGGCGGTTTTTTCGGGAATTCACAGAGATTGTAATTTGATTCGACTGAGTAGTTGGAGGAAATACAAGGGGTAATATGAACGGGTCAGACGGCCCTCCCTGCTAATATGTTATCAAAATAAGCGAACCTTTGCAAAATAGTTGGGCTGTATTATTCTGCTAGCACACTAGCAGGGAGGGCCGTCTGACCCGTTCGTGTTACCCCCTTGTATATGCGCGTGAGCATTCCGCTGATAGCTGGCCTATGATAATGAGAGATTCTTAAGCGCGTATCCCTTAACCCGCCGACGTCCACCAAGTATATGGTCCGTGCGGAACGCCAGAATCAAAAGTACGCGTATAGCCTAAGTAGATTTAATCAATACAATACTATTAAATATGCCTTCCAATCGTACTTCCAATGATATAGACCTTGTTTAGCCGACTCAATATAACGTTGAGCCAAATCGGGTCGCTAAAAGCTCACCACCAGAGCCCGATTTTACAACGGCTTCATATTCCTAATCACGACGATTGATTTCGTTGATTTTATTGGTTGGTTCTTATCGATACAGAGTGGACGAATTTCGGCGGGTTAAGGGATAACTGCCGATCTAGAATCTAAAACCCTTTATTTTCCTAGACGAATAGGAAGCAGAAAACGATATAGAGCACTAATAAATGCTCTGTAACGATGCTGTGACACCTAAAGAGTCTCCAAGCCCTTCAGTATCTCACTTTCAAATCAGCCAGTCACAAGCGAGAGGCTATCTCGCGAGCGCAAACCCACGTCCTTCCCACGTAATCGCTTGGATCGACCTCCAGCCTCAGCTCGCGAAGCTCTTGTGACTACCATGCAGGAACACAGTTCAGGCCCAGAATGAAGAAGACGCTGCTGCTATGCTTCATCCACGGGTTCAAGGTCAGTTTTGCCAACTTCAGAATATACTATAAAGACCCCGCTTCCAGAGCTCGTGGTTGACCATGGCTATGTTCCTAGGGCGGCGACGACACCTTTGCCGGCTTCCCTTCACACTTGAAGGCTATTCTGCAGCATGCTCTCCCGAAGGTCACAGTTCTCGCGATAACGTATCCGAAGTTTGAGACCAGGGGAGATTTACACGAGTGTGTGGCTAGGTTCAAGGAATGGTATGTCGACTTCACACATACATCATTCTGTGGCAACGTCCACGGAAAACCCCTCGCTCTCAAGTGTCTCAAGTGTCTTTCAAAGCCTACAGCCCACTTCATACCGGGAACACAACCGTATTACAAAGCCCAAGCTCCATTCTGCAATTGGTCACCAAAAGCCTCTCTGAACTCCCCACACTCCACCCACCAATCTCACCCACCAAGCAACTAACACCCGCAGGCTCCAAAACAAAGTCATCGACCTCGAAGTCGCCAACTGCACCCCATCCCCCACCGTCGACCCATGCGTGCGCACCATCCTGATCGGCCACTCGATGGGCGGCATCGTGGCCGCTGAAACCCTCCTCTCAATCATTGACGAGCAGCCCATCCACAGTCCATCTGTCTCCTCATCCGACGCCTCCCTCCCCGACCCCTCGCTGCTCATGTTCCCCTACATCCAGGGCATCCTCGCCTTCGACACGCCGTACCTGGGCATCGCCCCCGGCGTCGTGGCCCACGGTGCCGAAGGCCACTGGAACACGGCCAACGCGGCCTACGCGGCCTACAGCAACGTCGCCAGCGCGTTCGGCTGGGGCGCCAAGCCGGCTGCCACGGCCGAGGAGAGCGCGGTGCGCGCGAGCCGCATGCTGCCGGCGCCCGAGACGGCGTCGCGGGCCGTGAACGACGTCAACGCCGACGCGGCTGCCGCGCCGCTGTGGCAGCGGTACGGGCGCGTTGCGCTGTTCGCCGGGGCTGCGGGCGCCGTCGCCGCGGGCGGTGCGGCGGCCTACATGAAGCGCGACACGCTGAGCGAGGGCTGGTCGTGGGTCGGGTCGCATCTGGAGTTCGTCGGGGCGCTGGCGCGCGGCGAGGAGATGAAGCGCCGGGTTGTCGCGGTTGCGAAGCTGTCTGAGAGTCAGCGCGTCGGGTTCATGAACGTGTACACGTGTCTGGGCCTGGCCGTGGAGACTAAGGGCAAGCCGAGCTGGAGCGCGGGCGTGCTGGGGGCGGATCGCACGTTCTGCAATATACCGAAGGGGGAGCTGAAGCAGTTTTTTCTCCCGACGGTTAATGATAAAGCCACGACGGAGACGTGGGCCCATATGAGTATGTTTGAGCCACGGAATAATCCGGGGTATTATGGCATGAGTGAGAACGCGAAGGAGTTGGTGGTGGAGTGGGCGACGAATCAGTGGTATGAGGAGGCGACGAGAGGGGAGACGATGACGGAGAAGGAAACGTTGGATGAGGATCCGGAGCTGGTAGAGAGGCCGGAGGACGAGGAGTTTGAGAATGTGAGACCACTGGAGGTGTCGTGATGAAGGAACGAACTCATGAACATGACTTTAGGCCCGAGAATAGGGGCGGCGTTAGATGGTATAGAATACCCTTTTCAGACACTATCAATTGATGTCGTTCGTTTAGCATGCTTACGATCTCTTTGGGTTGTTTGGCATTGGGGAGCTGCAATTACTGTTAGTGTAGTGGCCCTAAATGGAAGACTAGAGAACCTGGGCGTAGGACCATTAAAGCTCGTAGGCTGAGGAGAGGTCCGGCGGAAATGAGGAGCTCTATCTTAAGATATACAATCTAGATCAGATCAGTCAGGAGAGATGCGTACCAGTTCTATTCAGCGAACATAGAACGTAGTATGCAATGTCGGTTATTTTGTATACCGGATATCATGACAGAACCGCCGTGTAAACTTCAAGCACAAGATGGTGCGTGGCCCATATACACTTCCAGGCTTTCAACGCCTTGAGACTCATACACCATAACGCCCTCGCTGAAGTCCCTGAATAATATTTACCAATTGTCGAAATTCCCAAACCCGCCAGATTTGACCTTTTTCTTAACAGGCTCCTCGACCTCCTCCCAGTCTCCCACAATCTCATCTTCGACCTTCGCTCCACCACCTCCCTCCCCCTGAATTGCTGCTTTTAAATACTTCCCAACTCCAACGTTCTCCCCCGATGCGCCCTCAACCTTCCCATCAGCCCGAATCCTCTTCCCTGTCCACGTTGTCCGCTCATCCTCCCTACCCCCTTGCCTCCTAATTTCCTCCTCTTCCCTCTCCCTTCCCTCCCTCTCCGCCCTCTCCTTCGCAAACTCCTCAAACGGATCCACAAACACGACGACATCTAGAAGCTTAATATCCTCCACAGGCTTATTTCCCTCATCCGTCTCCGCATTTTCCAATGCCTTAAGCGTCGTATCCAGCCCCCCAACTACCTTCCCAAAAATGGTATGCTTCCGATCCAAATGTGGTGCGGGCCTATAAAGAATAAAAAACTGGCTCGTATTGCTATTCTTCCCTTTATTCGCCATACTAATAATGCCCCTAGCATTATGCACCATGGGACCCTCAAGCTCATCATTGAACGGCTTCCCCCACACGCTCTGGCCGCCCCTGCCGGTGCCGGTCGGGTCGCCGCCCTGGATCATGAAGTTGCGGATGTTGCGGTGGAACAACGTGTCGCGGTAGTAGCCCTTCTTGGCCAGCTGGACGAAGTTCCACACGGCGCGCGGGGCGTGCTCGGGCAGCAGCTCGACGTTCAGGTCGCCCAGCGACGTGGAGAGCCGCGCGTAGCCCTTCTGCTTCACGCGCCGCGGCCGCAACATGTAGTCCTCGTCGGACAGCAGCGCGCGCTCGCCCGACGTGTGCGGCGTCAGGCCCGTACTGGTAAAAGAGGCCGCCGCCTTGCCCGTCGTGTGTTGCGCCGCGTTGTAAGGGATGGGCTTGCTGGGCTGGAGCGAAGACTTCGGCCCGCCACCGTTTCGCGATGCCGTGAGCGCTTTCGCGCCGCTCTGCGCGGCTTGCGCTTTCTGCTCGCGCTGCAGCCGCGCCTTGGCTACTGCCTCCTTGGCCCGCAGCACCTTCGCCGCACTGCCCAGCGCGTCGGCGTTGACGTTGCTCGTCGCGGCGTCGGCGGGCTCGTGGGCCGTCACGCCGTCCTTGACGTGCTGGAACGCGCTGAGGTCCCGCGCGGCGATGTTCTGCGGGTCCTGCAGCGTGATGATGTCCTTGCGCGAGAACTCGTCGTCGCTGACGAGGTCGCGCCAGTTCTTCGCCTTGATGTTCAGCCGCTCCACCGTGTCCCATGCGAAGACGTTGCCGGTGTTCTTCAGCGCGACGATGTGCGTGTTGTCCGTGAACACTTTGTATGTCACCGGGTCGACGTGCTCGCCGTCCTCATTTTTTGCGAAATGTAGCGCAATCAGATCTGCGCGCTTCAGTGGCGTGCCGTCCACGGGGTTGGTGTTGTGTTTCTGCAGCCATGTGAGGATGTGCGTGAGGTCGAAGATGGTGCCGGTGGAGGTGCAGACGGGGTCGGTGAAGGGCTGGAGGGAGACGGCGCAGAAGTTGAATGGAAGGCGCTTGAAGGAGGCTCCGACGGCTTTGGATTTCGAGACGCCGGCACCCGTACTGGTGCCGTAGGCGTCTTCAGAGGACCATTCCGAGTGCGTTATATAGAGCTTATCCGTGCCTGTGGTTCTTAGAGTTAGCGTCTCAAGCATAGAAATTGAAACCAAGCTTATTTAAGGGCGGTAATGGAGACTGAAAACTGTACCTTTACCCATATTGAAAGCTATCGAAGCATTTGGCACTGTAGAAGTCGAGCCTAAATTATTTTATGTCGTTGCCTTTTGCATATTTTGGCTACCGTACATCATCCGGCAGACCACATGGATGTTTCCGCTAAATAGTTAGACGGAGCACCGAAACATTCTTGTTCTCCTCTTCTCAGCTACGGAGTACAGAACGCAACGGTTTCGCAGACTCCATGCTGATCAAAATAGACGAGAATCGACGGAGGCATCACTGGAATCCCTTACCAGCATGGGGAATGAGCACTTTGAGGGAAAAGGACAAAATGTTCGAGGAAAAGACGAAAGAAGGGATGAGGAAGAGATAAGGGAGAAAAAGGAGGGAGAAGCAGGTATAAAGAGGCAAGAGGAAAAGAATAAGAAGTTGAAAATGGCCCACATAGCCCGGATGAGGGAGATTGTCCCCGGTCTCTTCCTTGGAAATGTCGAGGCCTCACACAAGCGAGAAATACTTCGAGAGAATCGGATAAACGCCATAGTTTCACTCACTAACGCTCGATGGGTATGGTGGAATGGCACCACAAGGGAAGCGGGGATTCCGGAATATCGTCACAAATGGGTTCAGTGTGTGGATTCGTCGACCCAGGACCTTCTAGTTCATATGAGCGACATCTGCGACTTCATTGACCAGATGGCTTCTTCAGCCCTACAATTATCATCCACTCTACCGATCGAACATGAGCCCGAACTCAGTGTTAAGCCAAACGCCGCACCTTCAGAGGCGGTATTGATCCACTGCGATCTGGGAATATCGCGTTCTCCGACTGTCATCATTGCATATCTCATGCGCAAGTACAGCGCTAAGCGAGAGGACATTCTAGCATTCGTTCAGACGAAGCAGAAGGTCAAACCAAGTGCTAATCTCACCCGGCAACTTCAAGTATGGGAGCAGGTTGGATATCAAGTATGGGAGAACGACGAGAAAACAGTTCCGAAAGCGCCGTACCAAGCATTTCTGGATGACCGGGCAGCTCTTCTAAAGGAAAAAGGGCTCACGGGGAATGAGCCTCTCGCACCCCAAAACCTTTAGTTAGCCCGCCATATGAAAAGAGGCCCATTCATTGCCAGAGAAAACATTATTCAACACCGCCCTTTAACTGAGTTAAGGCCTTGTTGGTTTCTTTATGGACAATAAGTAAGAGTCGTTCATAAATATCTGCTAGTGATCTATTTGGATCGGAGCCTTTTTGGCGTGGATGGTTGGAGCCGATCTGCATTGGCTATAGATCTGCTAAGTTTTTTGGTGGCGTGGAGTGGATTTCGAGGCTTCAGAGCTCCAAGAGCGCCAGTATTAGGCAGGCCTAGTAGAGTAGTAACTAAGCCTAATATAGTAATAGTAAGTAGGTGCGTAAAGGGGAGGGGCTAAAAAGGAAATTAAGAAAAGGGGCATATATAGGGGTGGATTTGCGGATATCCGAATTAATTACGGTTAGGTTTCGGACAGTCACTAACGCCTATTAAAATCCTAAGTCTCTAATTAGTGTATAAATATACTCGCATCCCTTATTAAAACCAAATCGTTGTCTTTCCAATAATTTAAAAGCTGTGACGGTGCTAGAGCGCGTCACCTGCTACTTTCTAGGCATTCTGCCAAATTCTGCCATGTTCTGCCGACACTACTTGTAGAGCCGACCAATCAGGATTTTCCATGCCCGGCATGGAAAATCGCTATTGGCTCGCTTACTACTAGCGCCTTGGCGACCCCTTTGTATCTTGCCAGTCTCTAACAGACTTCTTCTTCTCCTTAGCTTAGTATTCTTGTATAGTAGCAATCTACAAGCTTTAGTTTAGAAGCATTTATACAAGCCCGTTATATTATACTAAGCTCTCCCTATATTGCCTAGGAAGGCCTTAATAATATCCCACCCTAAAAAGAAGACCTTTGTCTGTAATGACGCGTTAATATATTATATTTAGACACTAAATAACTATCTACTACGCCTGAGAAGGCCCTAATAATATCCCACTTTTATAGGCTAGACTATACTTAACCTATACCCCCAAAAGAACCCTAGAATTAAAACCAAACTATATAATTCTAATAAACCTTAGGAAGCTAATAATGGCACCTAAAGCAAGCTTATCTAAAAGACTTACCTCTACCTAAGAGGAATACAAGATCTAGTTAGGATTAGAAATTAAAGATAATAACAACATTATAGATATACACGGGCAGATTTGTGCCCTTATAGCTAATTAGAAGGTTAATTATCTTTAAGCCCAAAGTATATAAGAGACTCTAAGGAAGATCCTAGAAAGCCTTACTACCTTATAAAACAGCCCAGCCTCCCCTTTACAAAGCCTTAGTTAACCCATTTGCTCAACTAAATATAATATACTAGAGAGTACGGACATAATAATAAAATAATTAAAGTTTATTAAGCTCTCTAACCCCCTACTATTATTAAACAGCATAGACCTAACCTTTAAGAACTAGAGAATCTAGGTATAAGGAAAGCTTTATATTAACTATAACTATTTTCCCTCTAAAGAAGCTAAAATACTCTACCTCTTTAGTTAAACCATTGGGGATGCCTAGCAATACCTCTAGCCCAAGTTTAAGGATAAGTTACCTGTTTAGTTTATATCTGTTAACAAGATAATATAATATCTGACAGCTATCTATATTAACCTAAATAAAGTACAGGATGCCTATTATAACTATAATCGCTTAATAATAAAATTAAACTAATTCTTTACTAAGTTTTAGACCTAATTCTTACACCTAGTAGGTAAAGGCCAGATTCCCCTTAAGAACTACTGTTTAGACCTATATAATAAGCTAACAGTCTAACTATAAGAGAAGATTGTAGTAGTCTTAGATAACCTACTAACCTACTAAAGACTCACAGCCTAATGTTTATTGCTGGATTTAGAACTAAAACAAATTAATACTTATTCTAACTAACTAAAAAAGTCCTGCAGTGACTAGAACCTATCCGCCACGCCAACTAGAGCTGGCGTTAGAAGATAAACCACGACCGCCCTTATATTAAAAGCTGTTATAACTACCTACCTATAAGCCTCGTCTAAATTGCTATGTACTATACCTTTAGCTAATGCTTATCGCAACACCCTAATTAACCCTACATTGGTTATGTGCTTTAATTGCGGAAAGGATAGTTATTTTACTATATCCTACCTAGAGCTAAAAGATATAGGTAATATTAAGGAGATAGAGAAAGAAGAAGAAACATCCAATAAATTAAAAAAAGAAGAACCCTAGAGAAAGACTCCCCCCTAGGGTATCCTATTAATCTTAAAGAGATTAATCTAAGTTAGCTAATAGGTGGAAAATACTTTATGGTTCTATATATAGTATCTTAAAATAGATATAAAGTTAATATAACTGCCCTTATTAACACTAGAGCAAATAGCTTTACCTTTATAAATACTGCTTATATAAATAACGTTGCTAAGTTCTTAAATATAAATAC
>Ga0307507_10002079_pt1 | contig 43299 bp, 11 predicted proteins | sample 7_EM_MG_FD_207223 | JGI IMG/M metagenome (GOLD analysis project Ga0307507, IMG submission 207223) | Populus trichocarpa ectomycorrhiza microbial communities from riparian zone in the Pacific Northwest, United States - 7_EM | ecosystem: Host-associated > Plants > Roots > Unclassified | place... | reverse complement strand
AAGGTCCTTGCGTGCAGGCACATGCGTTCGCTACAATTACTATGTACAGTTGGTGGCGATTTGGCGAGCCTGCGTACCGTAGCGAAAATAAATTTTTGCCAGAGGGGGGAGGGAAGCTGGTCGTGCACGAGACTGTATGTTTACGACCAGCTTCCACCCCCCGTGGTGAGCACGGCGAGAAATCTAAACTCGCTACGCGCATCCAATCTCGCCTGGTTGCCACCAACTGTATATAGCAGTTGTAGCGAACGCCTCCAGTCGTTCTCCAGGACGCCGTTCGCTACAGTTGCTATGTACAGTTGGTGGCGATCGAAGCGAAATTAGATATGTGTAGCGAATTTGAATTTCTCGCCGTGCTCACCACAGGGGGGGTGGAAGCTGGTCGTAAACATAGCTGTATCATCTCAGAAATACCGTTAAATTAATCCACGGAAGCAGCTCTATAATCGATGAGTATATCTACTCCATACGCCTCCACGATATCTAGCAGAAAGCGCCGCCGAATGGGCGATTCGCCTACTTAGGGTCTGCACGAAGCTCTGCACCAAGCTTTGCACGAAGCTCTGCACGAAGCTTTGCACCAAGCTCCGCACGAGGCTCTGCGTACGGAGGCTCTGCATGAAGCTCTGCACGAAGCTCTGCGTACGGAGGCTCTGCACGAAGCTCTGCACAAAGCTCTGCACTAAGCTCTACACGAAGCTTTGCACGAAGCTCCGCACAAAGCTCTGCGTACGGAGGCTCTGCACGACGGCTCTACGTACGACGGTTCTACGTACGACGGCTCTACTACGGAGGCTCTATATAAAAGCTTTGTACAGAGCTTCGTGTAAAGCTTCGTGCAGAGCCTCCGCACCCAGAGCTTCGTGCAGAGCTTCGTGCAGAGCTTCGTGCAGAGCTTCGTGCAGAGCTTCGTGCAGAGCTTCGTGCAGGGCTTCGTGCAGGGCTTCGTGCAGAGCTTCATGCAGAGCCTTCGTACGCAGAGCTTCGTGCAGAGCTTCGTGCAGAGCTTTTATACACGAAGCCTCTGTACGGCCTACCCAAACAATAACTACCTAAGGTTCTCTAGGGTGGCTATTATAAATCTATACGGGTTTTATGTATATTAGCTAGCGTTTAGTAAAGTTATAGAGGCCCGATGCCGTTAACAACGCGGTTTTTTTTTTAACGAAAATGATCAAAAGACCAAAAAATACTTAAGCGATAAAAATAGCATACTCTAAAAGCCTAAGTTCTGTTGTATAATTGATGAACTTCGGGAAATAATAAAATGCTGGTGTTGAGCTATTTCTGTTAGATAGTTCATATAGAGCTGTTTATTGATGAAATGGGTTGATTGATTGATGATCTTGAACCTGGGGCCCTCGGGCTCTAAGCTAAGATGGAGAGATTTACAGTGCACGTGACTTGTGTACGTGACCCACGCCTTAGAGAATACAGATTATCTAACACACCCCCTTAGCTTTGAGCTCTTTAAGGCTAAAGCTAACCACCTTCCCGTGTCCGTTAATGAGTTAATTAGACCATAGTCTCTCCTAAATCCTTCTGTCTTGCTCTGATATTGTAAGGGCGCGAAGAGGCTTTAAGGAAGATTTGAAGGAACAATATAAATTCTATCTAAATATAAGGGTATATAGCTCCTGCAGAGAACAAGACGTTGCGTAAAGAAGAGAAAGGAATAATAAGAGAAATATATAATTAAACAGTTAGGGGTCTTGGTGGTTAATACGTGCGCATATACGCACATAGTCTTTAACAGACTTTGGTGTTATAACGCTAGTGGAAAACGGTAGATTATAGTGGACAATTGCAGACAGTTGTAGATAGTTATAGACAGTTGTAGACAGTCGCGGATAGTTGCATACAGTTGTAGACAGTTTTAGATAGTTATCTATTAAGTGTTTTACCGAGACATTCCTACTGTAACTAGGCTAGTCCTATTATAGTACCCCCCCTTTAGCCGAAGGTTCAAAATAATTTAATTTAGTTGAGAATTTATAATTTTATTATAGGCTGTATTTTTATATTAGGTGGCGGTCTTGGCAAGTCAAATCTAACTAATTAGATAACTTTAACTGGTAGTTAAAGTTCCTTAATATCTTGCGTGTTATATAACTGTATTACAAATATTATAATATATTTTAAGTTCTTTTTAAATTTAAGTTTCCTGCTATTATGTTTTATGTATTTATATTAATAATTATTCATTGCTTAACGTCCAATTCGGATCCCTATTGGGCCCACGCGGACTACTCCTTATTTACATATAGGGAGAAAACTCTATTTGAGAAAACCCTATAATCCATCTCCCCGCCTTTTGGGACTCGCCTACTTAGTGCCTATAAGTCACCTATGGTGCTCTACTACCTTACTTTTTGACCTCCTTAAGAACCACTGCTGCCGTAACAAGCCTATGGACGCGCTAGTATTACAAAATTAACTCTACTACTATAGAGTTATTAGGGGGCGCCTAATACTTGCCCCTTTGCCTTTTATTACTATTTCCTTTGCAACCTGGAACTAGTCTAGTATATTTTAGCTAATAAGCCACTGGGTAACCGCCTTAAGACCTTTTTATATTAAGAGCAGTGTATTATAGTTCTCTGTGCCAGCTACTAAGAGTATTGCTTCTTAGTTGGTGTGTAAAGGGCATAACAGTATTATATATTTTAGTGTCTGTCTTAGCCAGCCATATTCGCACCTTAGGCTACCTATTAGGATACCCACCTAGTAGAGCCAATCTTTTAGTCCTATTATCCCTATTCTTAAGAGTGTTGCTATTATATTTTCTGCCTTTATTAGGCCTTCTTAGAGCCCTTAAGTATTTACCCCCCATAGTATTAACCATACTACGGCTTAGGTTCCTTTTGCCTAAAATAGCCTCTATACCTTTAACTCCTATATACCTCTCTAGTATTAGTCCAACCAGTATTATATTGCGGTAGGTGGTTTCCTAGTACTCTTTTATACTCTACTTTGGCTCCTTTCTCTCTCTTACTATTATCTTTATTAGTTTCTTACGCGTCTCCCTTTCTCCTTTATATGGGCCTAGGCCCTAACACAACACCATTCTTATTCTGCTTTTTCTACCTATTTCTCTAGCATATCTTCCCTACTTTAGGGTTGTTGGTTTGTTCTCCTATAGGGCACCCTAGGGTCCCTCTATAGTTTATTTAGGCGTATCTTAATATACTTTATAACCTTAAAGTTGCGCTCTCTTTACACCCTTTGCATTATAGCGGCTTTAATATATAATTATAGGGGGGGGATATTAGCTTCCTTCTTAAGCAGTGCTATGGCTGTTTGCTTATACCCGCCTATTATACTCTAGAGGCAGGCTATTTGGACCTTTTAGAGTAGTTTAAGAAGTAATTTAGGGGGGCCTTTTTTGGATTCTCCTATAGCCCAAACACTGGATCTATATATTATAGTTAGCTGGACAACTGCTATATATAGTAGGCGTGACCTCTAGAAGCATAGACCCTATATAGAATTAACGATCCTGGATATTGTAATATACTATACTTGGCCCTTACGGGCCGCTTATAGCACATATGCGCTCTACTAGAGCTTACTATCTACCCATACACCTAATACCCTTAGGCCTTAAACTGGTTGACCCCTAAAGCCTTAGATGTAGATTATATGCTAGAGATCTATAAATTAGTTGCGTTTTCTTATAAAGTGGATTAGCTGGTATTTCTCTAATAAGAATTAGACTCTATATTGTCTTACCTATTCTATATAGGTGTTATAGGCTTTCTCTAGTGTTTTATAGTTCTCTGCGGCTATAGGCCTATATATAATTAGGTTTGTGTTATTAACAAAACCTATCCCTTATGTCGCCCCTTCCTTAAAGAAATTAAGTAGGTTGCTTATAAAGAAAAGGAAGAGTATAGGTAAGAGGGGTAATCCTTATGGTATTCCTATTATAACTATAATAGGGGGGCTCTAGTATCTGCTAAAGACTAGTAATATTTCTTTCTGGCCTATAAACCCTTAAATAAATTATATAATCTATTCTAGGAAGCCCTTTGCCCTAAGGATGTATAGGAGGCGCTTATGGGGTATATTGTTATAGGCACTACTAATATCTAGGCTAAGCATTAATACTATAAAGTCCCTTTGCATCACCCATGCAGATTTAATGGTGGCAGCGAGTAGTGTAAGTGCTAATAGCATTAAGCAGTTCTTTTTTACCCCCATTTAACTTTATAGTAGTAGGGCGTGTTCCTTAGCTATATCTACTATATGGACCGCTACTACCCTTTCTAAGATCTTGCTAAGGGTGTTTTCTAAGGCAATAGGGCGGTAGCTTCCTAGGATTAAGTAATCTACTTTACCTTCTTTTTATAGGACAACCGTCGTTATAGATCTTCTAAGTTGTAAGTAGTAGCCTATAGCAAAGCATGCTCTAGCTATATCTATAAGCTAAGGTGCTATAAGTAGTCCACAGGTCTTTAAGGCCTTATTTAGTATCCTATCTAGACCTAGTACTATATTATTTAAAAGACGGCTAATGGTTCTAGCCATTTCCTCTATTATCATATCGCTATTAACCCACAGGCGAGTTACTGGTGTTTTACCTATAATGTTACTAAGGTCTACTGGAGCCAGTTAGGGGAAGAACCTTTCTATAAGGATCTTTGCCTTCTTATTATTATTATTAGTGGCCTATAACTCCCCTGCTCTTTGTAGGGGTAGTAGATATAGGTCTTCTACTAGGCGCCCTACCTTTTTCTTTACCCATTTTACTATAGCCCAAAGGCCCTTATTATGGGGGAGGCTCAGGTTAGAAGTATGCTCATTTATAAACTATCTCTAGTTATTCCTTGCTTCTTTTTTTAGGGTATTCTTTAACTGGTTTCTTGTGTCTTTATATTATCTCTTATCTTTAGGATCATGGCTACTTGTATATTTCCTTCTTGCTCATTATTGGCTGGCAATAAGAACCGCGCATTGTGCGGACCATGCGTATCGCGTATAGGGGCCCGGTTTTGAGATCATGTATTTATATTAGGTAGCAGTTATTTACCTTTATATTATATCTATTTAGCTAGAGTAGGCCGCAAAGGAAGGCGTATTAGCCTTAATCTAGTTATAGGTTTCCTAGGTTTATATTTTATATCTATTACGGACGCTTTAAGTATGATGTTACGACTACTTGGAGAAGAGTCGCAGGAAGCTAGTTGGTTAATATAGGCACGGTCTAGAATGGATCTGGTGGAACCATATAATAAGGAATGGTAAGCGAGTTACATAATATTATACGCAGTATACGGAGTATACGCAGTATACGTCTATGTATAATATGTACAACACGTACCTTATATACAAGAGAGGATTTCTTAGGAGTATGGTTGTGTATTTAAAGGACCTTAGTTTCTACCATAGATAGTTCTCTCTTTGTAGTAAATCTTAGAATATAATTGGAGTTAATCTGTTAGGCAACCACTCCACCAGTTATTATTATGTTGTTATTTTTGTTGTACCTATATACCCAGCCTAATAACAGAACCCACCGTAGTTTAAGCTATAAGGTTCCGTTATATATTTACTACCCAGATTACGGTATTGGAACAAACTTAAATAATATGCCACCAAGAGCAGCACCAGTCACGACAGCGTTAACGGTAGCCACAACCTTAGGGCTAGGTGATACCAGTATGGATAATAGGGATTCTTAAGTGGTTACGCGAGGTCAGTTATAGGAAATGGTTAATTACTTATAAGATAATAATAGGATACTTAAAGAACGCATTAATGGAATTAGAGCAGCAAAGATTAAGTTACCTTTAATTAAATGATTCTTAGGAGAGAAGTTAAAGCTTAAGGGATTTCTTATATAAATGCACTTTAAGGTAGTATAGGAAGGAGCGAAGTTAGCAATATTGTTAGACTAAGTAGCCTATGCAGGATTGTTCCTAACAGGGAGGGCACTTAAGTGGTTCAAGCTGTATCTTATGGAAATATAGGCTAATGGCATAACAACTACTAACCAAGATATACAGTATATATTTACCAGTTGGAATAGGTTTGCAGAGCGACTAATATAGATATTTAGAGACCTGGAGGCTATAACTATAGTAAAACAAAAGCTTCAGAACTTAGTACAATATACTTTAGTAATTAAGTATATAATACAGTTTTAAACACTAGCCATATAGGTTAAGTGGAATAACAGGGCGCTTATGGCATAGTATAAATAGGGACTTAAGGCTAAAGTCTAGGACGCAATTATCCTAATAGAAAATGCGGATACTCTAAAAGAGTTAATAGATTAGTTAATAAAGATTAATAATAGAATCTACTAAAGGGAACAAGCTAAGAGAGGGCAAGATAGAGTTCTATAGTTATATAAGGCGTAGAGTATGCAATAATAGATATAGAGTTAAAAACTATGGAATGGCGCAGAGCTAATAGACCTAAGTAGTACTAAAGAAACCCAAAGATAGAAAAAGAAACTATAGAAACCCAGAGGTTAAGGATTAAGTAATTAAAGGACTAAGGAGTAGAGGCTAAACCAGGGATTTTAGCAGTAGAAGACGTTTAGGCGGACTCCATAGTAAAAAAGATGGTTTAAAGATAGAGCTTGCATAAATTATAGAAAATAGGGTTATTTCGCCAGAGACTATAGAGGTAGTTAGAGTAACTATATAGTAAAGGGAACCAGACTAGTAGACGGCACGTATATATAGAAGGACAACGGTGCACTGTGAGGAATAAAAGAGTGTTTAATTAACAGTTTTGTGTATTGTTATAACAACGCATACCAAATTTATAAGGACGCTAAGTATGGCGTAAGCTATTAGCCATAGGAGCTAGAGTTAAAAGGACTCTAAGGAACTAGGGAGTTAGACAAAGAATAAGATTAACTCTATAAGCTAGATTAAGATGTTATAGCAATATACGGACAAAGATTAGCAGTAATGATAATAGAGTTAGAGTACTTATTAATTATTAGCGATAAGAATAAAAAAGAGGCTAACTGGGAGCACTTAAACCTTAATAACGTAATAGAAGTAGAGACTAAGACCATCACTAAATAAGGTTTAGTAACGGATGTTATAACACCATTAGATATAATTTCCATCGCTTTATAAGATAATAGGAGCAATGTTTAGAAGAAACTAAGCAAGTAGATAACTGCTAGTGCTAGCTTATTACTTAATAAAGGTAAAAGGCCACAGGCTTAAGATTCTTAAGAAGAGATAAGAGAAGCTTAAGATTTTTAAAGTAAGATAAGACATACCTAAGGACCCACAACGGACAAAAACTAATAGGAAAGGGTAGTAACTTAGTTTAGTAATAAACGAATAAGTATAGGATGTAAGTTTAAGAACTATAAGTTTAGAGAACGAATAAGAATATTAGCAATTCTAGGTAAACGCAGTATTTAGCCTAAAGATTGAACAGTTAATACCAGGATTAAAAAGTAAGACGACTACAAGGATTTAACTATAAGACGTAGAAAACAAGAAACTATGGATAAGTTTAGGACAAGAATTATTACATAGCAAGAGTAAAAGCTAGATAAGAGATCAGCTATGCTAGGTTATATAAGGAATAGAGTACCTATATAAAGAGTTACTAATAGGCCAAGTACAGGGACACTAAGGGTAAAATAGTTAGATGAACTAGAATAAAAAAAGAATCTAGATATTCTAACTAGGTTTAAAGAAAGATATACTAAAGGATATTATAATACAGCGATAATAAGGTACTTTCTAACAGATAGACTATATACACTAAACCAGTTATATGGAAAGTAGTATAGGTAATAATACAGTAACGAATGGGAAGGTTTTTATATATAGCTAGATAAAAAAGTTGTCTAAGACCAACCTATTACAGAGAAACGTATAAGTTATATTAAAGAAGTATTAATTATAATATTAAGGAACCTAGAAGAGGGATCTAGGGACTAGAAAAGTAAGTAATAAATCTTAGTACCTACAGCAGAGATACCAGTAGTTAGGTTAACTAGGTATAGGTTTAAACTTAAGGATAAAGATAAACTAAGAGTTAACCTAAAACATGCAGCGTATTATACACTATTATAGATAGCTTATGTGGATAATATATGTAATATACATAGAGCACCTAAAGATAAGAACTGGAAGTACCTAGTAAGAATATATTAGGCACTAAAGAAAAAGCGGTTTAGAAATACTAAGTATATATATAGTTGGCACCTAGTAGAAGTATAAGGTTAAGGGGACTTAATACTTTAACTAGGAAGATTTCTTATGGAAGAATGCCTAGATAAATAATAGTGGTGGGAGTGCCTAGAGAACACTTATCTATAGTATATAGAGGAAAAGAAATAAACTAAGTATTGGCTAAAGTTGGACTAAGTACAAGTAGGATTAAGCAGCTAATAGTTAGGAAAAGGGGAGGCGTATAGGACTAGAGGGAACTAGTATTAGAGCCTTAGACCCTTAAAGAAATTTAAGGACAATATTTAAACCTAAGAGTTAAGTAGCAAGATTAGCAGTTTAAAGTATTAGTAGATAGTAGGGTAACTAGGAACCACATATTACTAAAGGTAGTAAAAAAGATAGGGTTACTATATAGATAGAAGGAATACCTATATCCACTTATAACAATTTTAAAAGATTAGATAGCCTATAAAGGAGGCATTATTAATCTTAAAACAGGACCTATTCCAATAACTATTAAAGGGAGACCAGTTAGAATGTCTTTTAATATTCTACTATTAGGACAGGACAAGGCGATATTAGGAATACCTTAGTTACAGGAGTATAATCTAAAGATTAATTAGGTTATAGGTTAAGTTAATATTAAGGATATATAATAATATAAAGTGCGACAGCAAACTAAGTTGGGATAGTACTAAGTCAGAGCAATATATAAAGAGACTAAGCGAGGCTTAAGTTATGTACCAAAGAGATACTATAAGTATGGTAAAAAGTTATAGTTACTAGAAAGTGAGAAGCTGTTAAAGTATATAGCTTAGAACCATAAGATAGAATTAGAAAAGGGAATAAGTCCAAAATTCTTTTTAATCTATAAGCTTACTAAAATAGAGTTAGTAGCGCTTAAGGAGTTTATCCAGGAGAACTTATAAAAGGGATATATTAGACCATCGCAGTCATTAGTAGGATATTTAGTGTTGTTTATCCCAAAGAAAAACAGAAAACTTAGGATATACATAGACTATAGATAGTTAAACAGTATTACTAGGAAGGATAGGTATCCTTTACCCTTAATTAGCGAAATCTAAGATAGGATAGGTAATGTAAAGATCTTTACAAAGATAGATCTAAGATGGGCGTACCACTAAATTAGAATTAAGGAAGGCGACAAATAGAAGGCAGCCTTTAGGTTAAAGGAAGGACTATATAAGCCATTAGTTATACAGTTCGGGCTTATAAACGCACTAGCAATATTCCAGAAGCGAATTAATAGTGTATTAGAAGAACACCTAGATGAATTTATTATAGTATACCTCAATAATATTATTATCTACTTAGAGAGTAAGGAAAAATATAGAAAACACATTAAGTAGGTTTTAAAGAGACTACAAGAGGAATAGATACTAGTAGCAATTAAGAAATATAAGTTCTTCACTAGGAAGACCAATTTTGTTAGATTTATTATTAAACTAGGCTAGCTTAGCATAGATCTAAAAAAGATTAAGGCTATAGTAAATTAGCAAGAACCAGAGAATGTTATACAGTTAAAATTGTTTCTAGGGTTTTGCAATTACTATAGAAGGTTTATAGCGTAATGGTTATAGGACATTAAGCTATTTATACAGTTAATAAAGAAAGAAGAACCTTAGGTATAGGGAAAGGAATAATAAGAACAGTTTAAGAAAATTAAAGAATTATTTACCTAAGAGCCAGTTCTTAAGATCTATTAACTAGGTTTAAAGATGGTTGTAGAAATAGATATATTAGACTTTATACTAGGAGCGTGCTTCCTATAGAAATATTAAGATAGATGGCACCTAGTGGCATACTATAGTTAAAAGATAACACCACTAGAGTTAAACTATAACATCTATAACAAGGAGTTGTTAGGTATAGTTACAGCACTTAAGAAATAGAGAGCATTCTTATAAGGCACAGAGAAACTATTTATGGTTAAAATAGACTATAAGAACCTTATAGGATTCCTAACAATAAAGGAACTTAACAGAAGATAGGTTAGATAGACGGAAATGCTTATAGAATACCATTTTAAAATTCAGTATACTAAGGGTATAGATAATGCACGAGTAGACGCTTTAAGCAGGAAGGCTAAACTACAAAGTAATAAAAAGCTATTAGGAGCTTTGTTGCAAAAGGATTAAGACGGATTAATTAGGTATAATTATCCAAAGATCACAGCAACTAAGGAAAGTTAGATCCATAAATTACCTAAGAGTAATTGGATATAGAAGATCTAAGAAGCATAGGTAGAGGATCCAGATTTAGAGTAATATAAAAACAGAGAAGTAACATATATACCTAAGTCTATCGCAGAAGAATTTATTAAGGAATTCTATAAGGGAATAATATAAGGACATAATGGAGCTATAGGCTTAGTGTTAAGACTTTAAGAGGAGTATATTATTTAAGGAATCTAGGGACTAGCAAGATAAGTTATAAAAAAATGTCCAAATTGCTAAAGGAATAAACTAATAAGGCATAAGCTATATAGAGGGCTATAACCTATTAAGATACCAGGAAGACCATAGAAGGTTATATTATAGGACTTTATTATTAAGTTACCAAAGTTAAGAGATCCTATTATAGGACAAGATTATAATGCGATCTTAGTAATAGTAGATAAGCTAATAAAGTGGGGATACTTTATAGCATACACTAAAGAGATATTAGTAGAAGATGTCGCTAGAATCTATATAAAAGAAGTGTTTATAAGACACGGAGCACTAAGTAAGATTATATTGGATAGAGATCTAAGATTTATAGTAGTATTTTAGGAAGTGTTTCTAGCAGAATAAGGGGTTTGCGTAATAATATCTATAGCGTATTATCCGCAGACGGACGGACAAACAGAAAGACTAAACTAGACACTAGAGCAGTATCTAAGGTATTATATTAATTACGTATAGAACAATTAGGTATCGCTATTACTAGTTACACAGTTTGTATATAATATAACACCATAAAAAGGAATAGGGACATTACTATTTAAGGCGAATTACGGGTATAAGCCAAGAACATCATTATCGCTATATTAAGCAAAAAAGATAAGTAGTACAGCTAAACAAAGAATGGAGATATTAATAAATCTTTATATAGACCTTAAAGAAACAGCTAAACTAGTACAAGAATAAGTGAAAAGGTACTACAATGCTAAGAGATCTGAGGGACCAGATCTTAAGGAGGGAGATAGAGTATAGCTACTACACAAAAATTTCAAGAGTTAACAACTAAGTAAGAAATTGGACTACGTTAGACTAGGACCTTTTAAAGTTAAGCAAAGAATTTTATTAGTTATATATAAGTTAAACCTACTAGCTAAAATAAAAATCTACCCTATATAACATGCTGCAATACTAGAGCCAGCATATAGGAATGTTAAACTACTAGTCTATAAGGCAGACATATATAGAGGACAAGAGGAAGATAAATGGTAAGTTTTAAAGATTATTAGTTACGAGGATGTGGATAACGAAATGTGGTATAAGGTAAGGTAGATAGGCTATAGTAAGACTACCTAGGAACTACTAAGCAACCTAAGAAACGCTATAGGAAAGGTATAGGAGTATTAAAAGAAAGTAGGTTAGGTAATATTAACAAAGAAGGAGAGCTAAAGAAAGAGTTACCTAAGGGGGACCTAAGAGGAGCAATTGCCGAGCTACTTAGAGTTATTTCCCTTATAGGAGGAGAGCTAATCCTTTTATTACCTAGCTTAGATAAACCCTGTTAAACCAGTTTCTACTCCTTGGAACGGACCTTCTCATGGATATATTTAAGACGAAGAAGATAGGCAGAGGCCAATAAACGGGCTTTAAGGGCACGCTATTAAGCAGCTGTAGCCTCCTGCTTTACTTCCTGCGAATAATAAAGCTTATCTAAGGCGCTTGAGAGTTTACTATTAAGTTTTGTAGTGGTAGATTAAACATAAGACCCTATAATAAGTTACTTAGGGAACTTAAAGACTATTAAGAGTAATAGGACGTGTATACTTAGTGTTAGAAATAGAGCGAATATTACAGGACAATTAAATATTTGCTTTAGTACACTCTGAGTAAGATAAGGGTTGTTAAGATAAAGGACCCGCTAACGCGATATATACTAACCCCGCTTTTACACAACGAGAATATAGAGACAACATTATCTCACTAAGCGACAGTATGGCAGCTATAGTGCGAGTATAGTACTACACTTGTAAAGAAGAGGAAGCTTTAGGTATAATAAGTATAAATATTAACCAGACTAATCAAACGGACATTATACCTCTAGTGGACGACTTAGAGATGTTAGGGATCTTTAAAGACGAAGATAAAGAGGAGGGAGATGGTGTTATGGACGCTTTAAGTATAATGTTACAACTACTTAGAGAAAAGTTGTAGGAAGCTAGTTGGTTAATACAGGCACGGTCTAGGATAGATCTGGTGGAACTATGTAATAAGGAATAGTAAGTGAGTCATATAATGTTATACGCGGTGTACGGAGTATATATAGTGTACATCTATGTATAACACGTACAACACGTACCTTATATATAAGAGAGGATTTCTTAGGAGTATGGTTATATATTTAAAGGACCTTAGTCTCTACTATAGATAGTTCTCTTCTTGTAGTAAATCTTAGAATATAATTAGAGTTAATCTATTAGGCAACTACTCCACCAGTTGTTATTATATTATTGTTTTTGTTGTACCTATATACCTAGCCTAATAATAGAACCCACCGTAGTCTAAGCTACAAGGTTCCGTTACAATATCCTTCCCACTTAATAAGAAGTTTAAATTGTTTAAATTGTGTTTTTTATTATATATTATTAATTAAGTTAATAAAGTATAAACTATTGCCGTTATTAATAATTATAGGAGGTAGTAGTGGAATTTTATAGGTTATAGGGTTATCTTTTAAAGGCTATAATAAGCTTATATAGAACATTAGGTGTATTTTTATTTTAGTTGGTAGTTTAAGCTTATAGGTGTATAGGCTTGGTTTCTTTTTAATTTAGTACAGGCCCATAAACTTTTAATTAAGTTTCTTTAAGGGCTATTAAGTCCGTAGGTTTTATATATTTAAGTAAACTATATTACCTTCCTTAAAGTCCTATATAGGAGCTTGTCCTTTATTTATATGCCATTCCTATACTATTTAGGCATACATTAATTTATTTTATAATAGTTCCATTAACTACTTTATTTAATTAGCGAAATTATATATATTAATTAACTAGATCTATTTAATTGTAGGTCCTATTATATTAATTTTAGGTTATAGTTTAAATCTAAGTTAAGGGTCTTATCTATAGGTTGCGTAAAATAGTATTACGTCTGTTAATATATTTATTGTATTATTCGCAGTAAACTTAGCTAAAGGCAGCCATTTTTTCTAGTTATCTTGCAGGTAGGAGCAGTATATTTATAGATATTATTCTATAATTGCATTCGCAATTTTAGTTTAACTATTTATCTCTGGATAAAATGCTGTTAAGAGTTATATTTAAATACTTAATTATTTATATAGAGCTTGCCAGAAGTCTAAAACAAACTGGCTTTTATAGTTAGATATTATTAAGTTAGGAAGTCTATATAGCTTAAAGACATACTTAATAAAACATTTGGCTATTAATATTACATTAATTAAGTCTATGAGAATTATATATCGCATAGTAGAGCTCTACACAGGGCCTAATCGCGATGCGGAAATAGATAGGGAAGTTATTAATTAACCTTAGGTTAAGCTTAATGAGGCGCTTGCAGCCTTACAAAAGCTTTAACTTTATAAGGAGCAGAGGAGCAATTCTAAGAGAGACGCAATTACAACTCTATTAAGGCACGAGCGTTAAATCTAAGGGCGACGAGCTTAAAACACCAAGCAGCAGTTAATTGTAATATATTTTAGTACAGCCGATCGCTTAATTACGGCTTCGCGGGCGTAGATATACAATATTATTACCTAATTTTAATCTTGGGTGCATTTTATATACAAATACGGAATATAACAATACCCCTTTTATAATAATACACCTAGCTGCAAAAACCGTATTGTTATAAAGAGGTTTTACTATACTATAAAATGTCTTAGCACGAGCTCTCTCACCAAAATCAATTAATTTAAATTTTAACCACCCCTAACTGCATCACAACTATACGCAATTAAAGCTCTATATCTTTAATATAGCCTCTTTACTCTGCTATCTACGTTATCTATAAGTAGCTAGTTATATAATGGCTTTATGGTAGCGCAGTAGAAGGGTAGTTAGATTTTTTGCGACCGTACGTATCCTACCAAAGCTCTGCAAAAGCTCTACACGAAGCTCTACACAAAGCTCTACTCGGAGCTCTACTCGAAGCTCTGCTCAAAGCTCTGCTTAAAGCTCTACTCGAAGCTCTGCTCGAAAACTCTGCTTAAAGCTCTGCTCAAAGCTCTATTAAAACTCTGCTCAAAGCTCTATCGAAGCTTTGCTTAAAGCTCTACACGGGGCTCTACTTAAAGTCTTATTAAGCTCTACTTAAAGCTCTGCTCGAAGCTCTATTAGGGCTCTACACGGAGCTCTACTCAAGCTCCGCTTAAAAGCTCTGCTTAAAAGCTATACGCGAGGCTCTGCTCGAAGCTCTACACTCCACTCTACTCCAGGCTCTACTAATACGCAGCACTAATATACTAGAAAGACTCTATAATCGTCTATACAAACGGTTCTACAATTAATCGATTTAGTAATTAATTGTCTATATAAACGGCTATATGAATATCTATAAACCTAGATATCTATACGTCTATATGCCTGTATACTGCACGTGGTTCTATATAAGGCTCTGCGCAAACCTCTATATAAAGCTCTACTAAAGCTCTATACAAGGCTCTGCCTAAAGCTTACCCCCTACTGCAAAGCATAACAAAGGGATAGGATTTGCGAAGCAAAACCCTAATAACTAGTATCTATAGGTTAAAAGCCTTCTTTTACTAGCAGTTTAACAACTCTTCTATATTAAGGGAGTCTAATATAGGTATAAAAAGTAATAAGTCTGCTTTAGAAACCATAATATTTAATAATTTATCCGTATAATATTAAAGTTAATTTTTTTTAAAGGGGTGTCAAGAGGATCTGCAAATATTACAAATATTGCCAATACTCGCCAATACTCGCCAATACTCGCCAATACTCGCCAATATTAATTATTGCCAATATTAATCAATCTAATTGGCCAATATTAATATTGAAACTCTCCTCCGCCGGCTGGTGTAGCTCTATATACTTATTTATCCTCCACCATCTTCTCTACCATTAAATTAGTAAAGAATAGCTTAAAAAGGGCTAGAGGATTATGCCGATTAAGATTTAGGGATATATTAGGCTCTCTAGGGTTGTTATAGTCGTCAATTTCAATAGGAGAGAAGGCAGGTAGGCTCCATAGCTTAGGCGCTAGCTTTTTAGCGACTCTAGACGGAGGCACAATATATTTAGTGTACTTAACAACATCAATATTATTTAAGAATGTCTGCGGCATTTTAGGTACTTTAAATTGCTATATAACTTGCTATGTTTATGTATATATCTAATAGTAATATTTATAGGCTTGGTGCCAAGCTATAGACGCTAGCTTGGAAAGGGATAAAATAGAGTTAGAACTAGGAATAAGTCTAAAGTTCTTTTTAATTTATAAGCTAATGGAAGATAAGTTAAAAGCACTTAAGGAGTTTATCTAAGAGAACTTACGGAAGGGATATATTAGACTATTATAGCTATTAGTAGGATATCTAGTACTATTCGTACTAAAGAAAAACAGAAAACTTAGGCTATATATTAACTATAGATAGTTAAATAGCATTATAAAAAAGGATAGGTATCCTTTACCCATAATTAGTAAATCTAAAATAGGATTAGTAATATATAAATCTTTATAAAGATAGATCTAAAATAGACGTACTATTAGATTAGGATTAATGTTACGGACCTTATATTAGCAATAGTACGGCTACTAAGAAAGGATATAAATGGACTAGTAGTGGAAGCGCGGACGGCGCTAGAACTAGTTAAACTATAAAATAAGGGGTAACTAAGTTATATAACGAGTTATAAGACATAATTTATGTAATCTATATAATCTATATAATCTATAATAGAGTAGATAGAGCAGATAGAGTAATAGAGCAATAACTTTTATAGGAGTTATATTGTATATTTAAAGGACCACAGTCCCTACCTAGATAGTTCCTTTCTTTATAGTAAATCTTAAAATATAATTAGAGTTAATTTGTTAGGCAACTACTCTACTAGTTATTACATTGTTAACTTTTTATTTACCTATATACCTAGCCTATTAGCGAGTCTACTATAGTATTTCCTATAAGGCTTTATTATATATTTACTACCTAATTATAGTATTAATAAAGTTTTTATAAGGCGGTTAATAACTACTATAATATTTATAAACCTATTACTATTAGGCAAATTAACTATAAAGTTAATTAAGATATTGCGCCATTTTTATATTGGAATTAGTTGTGACGGCTTATATAAATGCCTCTAAACCAAAGCTTGTAGATTGCTATCTAATAAAGATACTAAGCTAAGGAGGAGGAAAGGTGGCCGTGAGGGCTTATATAAATAAATAGGTAGCATAGGCCGTTAAGGCGCTAACAGTAGACAAGCTAATAGTAGGTAAGAAAATAGTAAGAAACAGTACTAGATAGTATTAAACAGTATAATAGGTGGCAGAATATAGCAGAATATAGCAGGTAACGCGCTCTAGCACCATTATATTACCCCCCCTCCTAAAAAAGCCTGTCCTTAGGCGTTGTCTAAGCTTCCTATTGTTATCTAAATTATTATAATTATTTAACCTTTCTTCCTAGCATTTAATCTAGCTATTTAATTTATATAGTAGTCTAGGGAGATTAGGGTGGGCTAGGTAGAAGTCCTGTAACTTATAAGGGGAGTACTTAAAATTAGATACGAGGTACCACTCTAGGTTATTATTATAGCCTACCTAGCTTGCGCGGTATTTTAAGACATTATAGACCTTTTTTACTGCTAGGATTTTTTTAACTTCCTATTTTTTGTCCTTTATAATCTAGATTAGTGATAGGGGGTTATTATACTGTTTAGGTAGTAGATTACCTATATCCTTTTATAGCCGGTCTGGAGAGAAGACAGGGTAGATCTTTATTAATTCTAGTAGCTTAACCTTAAAAGAGTGTCCTACCCTTTAAAGAGTCTTATATAGGCTAGCTATTTAATGGTCTAGCTTACGGCTTAGCCTCTAGGTTTTCTAGTTCTTTATTAACACCTATACCTTATCTCCTACTTGGAAGTCTACCTTATAATAATATTAGTTTATATTGGACTCCTTCTTCTCTTACGCCTTTCTTATAATTGTTTAAGCAGTCTCCTAGGCTCTATATATTTTCTTAGCAAATGCCCAGGCCTCCTTATAACTAAGGCGTTTGTGGGCCGTAGTGGGTTTAGTAGGCCTATCCCAATTAAAGGACGTTTGTGGTGTATACCCATAGAGCAGTTTAAATAGGGACATCCCTATACTGTCGTGGGGGAGTATAAGCTATGCGTAGTCCATTATAGGTAGTAATTCCAACCAGTTATCCTAATAGTAGTCTATAAAGGGACGTAGTTATTGGTTAAGGTACTGGTTTATAATCTTAGTTTAACTGTTAGTCTAGGGGTAAAATATAGTAGAGAGCTTAATCTTAATCCTAAGGATATAGTAGAATTTATTCCAGAAATCTAATATAAACTAGGGACCACGGTTAGAGATAATTAATTTAGGGGCATCGTAGAATTAATAGATATTGTTAATATAGAGGCGGGCTATATCCTTTACAGTTATAGTCTTAAAACATAGAAGGGAGATAGATTGCTTATATAATTGGTCAATTACTATAAAGGCCGCATTATGGCTGTGGGCATCCTTTGGAAATAACTTAAAGTCTATTATAATATGTTGCTAAGGGCGTTTTGGAACTGGTAGCGGTTATAGCCACCTAGGAGTTTAATCCCTAGGGGCATCTACGCGTTTATAGGCGTGGCAGTTTCTAATAAATTGTGCTATATTAGGTAGAAGTCCTTACTAGTAGTAATAGGGCGCCAGTAGTTAGTTGGTCTTATCTTAACCAGGGTATACCATAGAGACTTAATAGTGGGCTTTACGGATTAGCTCTGTTTATAGGTTATTAATATCTAGAACTATAAGCCGTTCCTAGTATAAGAGTAGTCCTTCTATTTCTAAATTAGGGTTACCTTTTATAGCTTAGTCGCGGAGGGCCTTTAGGGAGTTAGCTATACGGTTTGCAGTTAAAATGCGATTAATTAGCCCTATTAGTTTATTTAAGACTTCTCCTTCTATAGGTGCTAAATTATCCTATTTAGAGTCTAGCTCCTTAAGGATCTGCGGGTTAAGCTATTTAGGGTAGAAGAGGGCGCATATCCGGTATTAGGCCTTTAGCTTATCCTAAGGTCCTATATCTTATTCCCTCTAGGTTAATATATTAGCCTTAGAGTTTTACTTACTGGAGTAATATATAATTAAAAAAGAATTAGGAGAGTATTTTAGCCTAGTAGGCTTATTATCTAGTAAGCTGCTTTATAGTTATAAAGTACTCTAGGGCTTTATAATCTGTATATATCTTAATCTAGGAGTTTATGCCTTCTAGCTTTGCGTGCCATTAGGATAGTAATTAGATAATAGCTAGCATTTCTTTATTATATACTTTGTAGTTATACTTATCTAGGTCCATTATTTTTTTTTAAAAAAAAAAGTAATAGAGTACTCTTTACCGTCTGGATATAACTATAATAGGATTCCTGCTATAACTCCATTAGAAGCGTCCGTCTTTAGTATTAATTTAAGGTTCAGGTTATAGTAACGCAGGATTTAAGAAGAGATAAGCTAATCTTTTAACTCTTTAAAGGCTTTTATATAGTCATTATTAAAGATAAAAGGCGTATCTTTCCGGGTAAGTCGTATAAGAGGCTTTGCTATAACTTTATAGTCGCGGATAAATGGGTAATAGAAATTACAAAAACTAAGAAAGGACTAGATCTCCTCTATAGTATAAGGGGGTTTCTAGTTATAGATTGTTTTAACCTTCTTAGGGTTAACTTTAATCCTATTTATACTTACTATAAACCTAAGATACTTTATGAGTTTTACCCTAAATTTATATTTCTTAATATTAACTTGCAAGCCCGTGTTCTGTAATCTCTCTAAGACCTTTTTAATATAAACTTGGTGCTTAAATTCATTGTCTAAGTATATAAGAATATTGTCTAGGTATACTATATAGAATTTGTTAAGGTAATTAAAAAGAACATTATTTATATACCTTTGGTACGTGGCCGGTCTATTAGTTAGTCTAAATAGAAGAACTTTGTATTTATAGAACCCATAATAAGTATGGAATGTTGTTAAATCTTTAGGTATAGGGTCTATCCTAATTTGGTAAAAAGCTTAGCGGATATTAAGTTTAGTAAAGATCTTTGCCCAGCTTAGATGTATAAGGGTCATGTTAATTAAAGGAATAAGGTACTAATCCTTTTAAGTAATAGCATTTAGCTTCTAATAGTTAATATAAAAACAAAGGCCTCTACTAGGTTTTTTTATAAATAAAATAGGGGAAGGAAAAGGGGCTTAACTTGGCTTAATAAACCCTTTATTAAGGTTATTAATTAAGTACTACTTTATTGCTTTTAGCTTATCCATTAATTATTAGTAGAGGGGGCTATAGCCTAGCGAGTTATTGGCTTCTAATTAAATCTTATAATTATAGGTTTGGTAGGGGGGCAGTATATCTAAAGCTGCTTTTAAGAACGCGTCTCTATAGTCTAAAAGGTAAGTAGGGAGGAGGCACTTAACTAGCTCCTTATTAGTTTCCTCTACTAGCCCCTCTTCCTTCTTATTAATAATCCAGTTAATTTTATATAAGCTAGCTATAAAGACCTTATTGTCCTTTTAATACATATTAAAGTAAAAACTTATAGTACTAATTACCGCAACGTCTACTCGAGGGGGGTTGTATAATAGTAGGGGCGTTTATAGCCTTGCGGACCTTTAGCGCGTTAGCATTATCTTTACTCCCTCTAGCTCTTATTATATCTTCTAAAGGTTATCCTTTATGTCCTATTAGTATATCCTCTTCTATATTAGCTAGATCTCCGCAATTTAGAAGTTGCCTATATTACTATCCATTCCACTTCTATAAGTATAGTCCTCCTCAACTATGGCGCTTTAGGGGAGTATTATTATTAGTATAGAGTTCCTACCGGCCTCGCGGCGGGTATCTTCTTAGGTAAAGGCTAGGTCGCGGTCCCTAATATCCTACTAATAGATAGGGTCAGCCTTTACGGCTAGTATTTTACAGTTAGTCTGAATTTCTCTAATAAAAGAAGGTAGTTTTGGTCTATTCTCTAGCCAAACGAACTGTCTTTATTAGATATTTAACCAAATATTAAAGTAGGACATCTATTTCTGGCTAAGGATATAAAAGGGAATACTATACTAGCATCGTCTATTAATAGAGATGTATAGCTTTAAGATATAGGTAACCGGCTTACTAGCTTAACTATTATAGCCTTTTACTTAAATAGGCTTCTCTAGTTAGGTAGCATTTATATTTAAGAATTTAGTAATATTATTTTTTATTTTTTCATTTTTTTTTTTCAATCCGTTGTATTATACTACGTATAATACTGCGCATGCAGCCTCTAGGCTATGGCGCTATAGTCCTATATACATGAATCCTTTTTAGGCAGCTTAATATGTACTAGTAACTATGTCCTAGTAGTTTATAAGCCTCTAGACTAGAGGTTTACCGCTCCCTAGTAAAATACTAGGTTGCAAACAACTATTAGGTAGTAAGAAAACAGTAGAAAATCAGTAAAAATAAGAAATCCTAACGCCTGTCCCTGTCCTTTTTATATTTTATTTCTGTCCTTTTGCTTACTAATATCTATTTACTAAGATTCTAGTAGGAGTTACTTCCTTCTAGAGATCCTGCTGCTTTTAGCCACTTTCTAGTAGCTATCCCTGTCTTATTTGGAAATAGAAAAAGTACTTCTCTTCCTTTCTTTGTGCAAAAAAGCTTCTCTAGAGATAGAGAAGAACGTAGTTGTCTTTGCATTTCTTTTCTTTCTTCCCAATATAGCCTACATTCTAGTAGTAGGTGCTTAGGAGTTTGTACTTCAGTACAGTCTCTAAAGCATCTACATTCTTTATCCTTCCCTATTGTTCTAGAGAAGGACTTAAAGAAGCCTTTTCCTAGTTTTAGTTGATAGAAAGCTAATTGTAACCTTTTAGGATATTTATCCTTGGGGGCTTTAAGAGAAAAGGAGTAGTTTCCTTTACAGATCCTAGTGTAGTGTTTTCCTTTGCTTTTATTCTGTTGCCAGTTATTTTCCCACTGTTCTAGTATCTTTTCTCTTGCTAGTCTCCCTATATAGGCTAGAGAGGTATAAGAAGATTGTATTTTCCTTCTTAGGAGGCCCTTCTTTGCTAGTTTATCTGCTATTTCATTTCCATAGATTCCTAGGTGGCTAGGAACCCAATAGAAGTTAATAGAGACCTTCTTACTAGCTAGATAGGAGTAATATTATTTATATAAGTAGTATTTATAAAGGTAAAGCTATTTACGCTAGTATTAATAAAGGTAGTTATATTAACTCTATATCTATTTTAAGATACTATATATAGAACTATAAAGTGTTTTCCACCTATTAGCTAACTTAGATTAATCTCCTTAAGATTAATAGGATACCCTGGGGGGAGTCTTTCCCTAGGGTTCTTCTTTTCCTAACTTATTGGATATTTCTTCTTCCTTTATCTCCTTAATATTACCCATATCCTTTGGCTCTAGGTAGGATAAAGTAAAGTAGCTATCCTTTCTATAATTAAAGCACGTGACTATAGTAGGGTTAATTAGGGTATTACAATAGGCATTAGTTGAAGGTATTATATTTAGTGGGTTAGGCAAGACTTATAGGTGTGACGGCTCGAACCATTGAACAAATGTCTTGGCGAAGACTTGAACAAATGCTTCCAAGATAAGGCGAACGAATGCTGTATTACGAAGATATCAAGGTGAGGAGCAAGAGAAGGTGGTGAGGCCACGTCTATATACACATGCCAAGTCGTAAGCGAACCCCTGACTAGGTGACGCGCCCCAGCGCCGTCACAATAGGTAGGCAGTTGTAACCACCTTTAGTATAAGGGCGGTTATGATTTATCTTCTAATACTAGCTCCCGTTAGTGTAGTAGATAGGTTATAGTTACTATAAAGCCGCTTTAGTTAATTAGAACGAGCATTAATTTGTTTTAGTTCTAAATCTAGTAACAAATATTAGGCTGCAAGTCTTTAGTAGGTTAGTAGGTTGTTTAAGGCTACTACAATCTTCTCTTATAGCTAGACTATTAGCTTATTATATAGGTCCAAACAGTAGTTCCTAGGGGGAACCTAGCCTTTGCCTGCTAGGTATAAGAACTAAGTCTAGAACTTAGTAAAGAATTAATTCAATTTTATTATTAGGCGATTATAGTCATAATAGGCATCCTGTACTTTATTTGGATTAACATAGATAGTAGCTAGGTACTATATTATCTTATTAACAGATATAAACTAAATAGGTAACTTATCCTTAAACTTGGCCTAGAGGTATTGCTAGGTGTCCCTAATGGTTTAACTAAAGAGGTAGAGCATTTTAGCTTCTTTAGAGGGAAAATGGTTGTGGTTAATATAAAGTTTTCCTTATACCTAGATTCTCTAGTTTTTAAAGTTAGGTCTATGCTGTCTAATAATAGTAGGGGGTTAGGGAGCTTAATAGACTTTAATTGCTTTGTTATTATATCTGTACTCTCTAGTATATTATATTTGGTTAAGCGAATGGGTTAACTAAGGCTTTATAAAGGGGAGGCTGGGCTGTTTTATAAGGTAGTAAGGCTTTCTAAAATCTCCTTTAGAGTCTCTTATATACTTTAGGCTTAAAAATAATTAACCTTCTAATTAGCTGCAAGGGTATAAATCTGCTTATATACATCTATAATATTGTTATTGTCTTTAATTTCTAATCCCAATTGGATCTTATATTCCTCTTAGGTAGAGGTAGGTCTTTTAGATAAGCTTGCTTTAGGTGCCATTGTTAACCTCCTAAGGTTTATTAGAATTATATGATTTGGTTTTAATTCTGGGGTTCTTTTAGGGGTGCAGGTTAAGTACAGTCTGGCCTATAAAATAAGATATTATTAGGGCCTTCTTAGGCATGGTAGTGTGAGTTTTTTTAATATTTAAGTATAACACGTTAACGTGTTGTTGTAAATAAAGGTCTTCTTTTTAGGGTGGAATATTATTAAGGCCTTCCTAGGTAATATAGGGAGAGCTTAGTATAATGTAACGGCTTGTATAAATGCCTCTAAACCAAAGCTTGTGGATTACTATTTAATAAAGATACTAAGCTAAGGAGGAGGAAAAGTGGCTATAAGGACTTATGTAAATAAATAGGTAGCGCGGGCCGCCAAGGCGCTAACAGTAGATAAGCCAATAGTAGGTGAGCAAACAGTAAGAAATAGTACCAGACAGTATTAGACAGTATAATAGGTGGCAAAATATAGCATAATATAGCAGGTAACGCGCTCTAGCACCGTTATATTAGTAGCGGTTAAAGTACTCCTTACTTCTTTATATAAAAGGTCTTTCTATATACGCACATCCTATATACTTAAATGTATTTTTATATATAGTTGTGTATTATAGGCTAGTAGTATACTTATTAAACAATTCTATAAGTCTTTATATAGCTAGGACGCCCTACTATAGGGGAGTTATATATAAATTTGAGTATTTTAAATTATAAAGGTTTGGAATTTAGAACTACTATCTTCTATTAATAGTATAATTGGTTGTTTTAAATCTTACATTTAGCAAGTATAATATCTTTATACTGTAATTTTTCTGTTTAAATTGCTTTTATTATATCTATTATTCTTATATTTGTATTCCATTAGCTTATTAATTTCTATTTCCTATTTATTAACTTCTAATTTATTTTTATTAAGTTCTATATCTAGAAATATAGAATATAGTTTTTTAAAATGTTTAGAGGGTAATAAGATCTATAATTAATTTGTAATCCGTTTATTTAAAGCATTTATAGGTAGGTCCTAGGATTGTTATATTAATATATTAGGCTTCTAATTAAGTTTACCTAATTAGTATAAAATCTTAAAGTTAAATTATAAGAGGTATTTGGCCTAATAAATTTAGCGCTAAATTAGTTGCTTTATAGTTATAAAGTACTATAGGTTCTTATAGTCCGTTAATATATATATTAGGAATAATAATCCTTTAAGCTTAGGACGCTATTATTTAAAGCATCTAACAATTGCAAGCAGTTCCTTATTATATATCTTATAGTTTAATTTAGTAGGGGCAAGTTTCTAGGAGAAAAAGGCTACTAGATATAGCTTGCCATTCTTATTATATTATAACAACACTCCTCCTAGCGCATAATTAGGTAAGTCTATTTTAATAATATATTTAAGGTTAGGGTTAAAGTAAGCGAGAATTAGAGTAGTTATAAAGCGACGTTTTAAGTTATTAAAAGCTTATTCGCATTTAGCGGTTTATTTAAATTTTACATTTTTCTTTATTAAGTTTACTAACGGCTAAGTAATTTCCAAAAAGTGGTTAATAAATTGTTAGTAAAAGTTTATAAATTCTAGAAATCCTTAAATATCTTATATATTACTAGGGCTTTCCTAATTTATAATTGTAGTAACTTTCTTAGAGTCCATTTTAATTCCATTATAGGATATAATTAAGCCTAAGTATATAACCTTTAATGCGTAGAACTTGTATTTCTTAATATCGCATTATAAGCCTGTCTCTTATAGTTGTTTAAGGACCATTCTAATATATTTTTAATATTTAGAAAGCGAGGACGAGTAAATTAAGATATTATTAATATATACGGTAATAAATATATTAAGGAATTTATAAAGCGTATTATTAATATATTGCTAAAACATGCTAGGACCGCTCTTTACGCTAAATAGCATTACTAGGTATTTAAAGAGTCCCCATTGTATATAAAAAGCTATATACTTCTTATCTCCTTTATATATATAAATTTTATTAAAGGCGGTAACTATATTAAGCTTTATAAAGTACTATACCTTTACTAAATAGTTAAGCGTTTCTTAAATTAAGGGAATTAGATATTTGTTTTAGAATATAATTACGTTTAGAGCTTAATAATTAATATAAAATCTTAAGCCTCCTCCTGGCTTTTTAATAAATAGTATAGGTAAGGTAAATAGAGATTAACTAAGGTAAATAAATCCCTTTTCTAGATGCTTGTTAAGGTATTATTATATTATAAGCAGTTCTTCTTATAATATACCATATAGCGGACCAAACTTTAGTATTATACTAGGTTTAAGTTCTATCTTAAAATCATACTTATCTTGGTATGGGGCTAGTTAGTCTATAAATCATTTTTTAAACTCGTTAATTAGATTATAGTACTCTTTAGATATAAGAGGTTAAGGATTAATATACTATTTTAGTTTTAGTGCTTTCTTAATATCTTCTATAGTTATAGTAAAGATTTTATAATCTTGTCTTTTTGCTAACAAGATAAAGGGCGCGGCTTATATTATACAAATTTCAAGAGGTTTTAATATAAAATCTTTATATTCTTTACTGTAATTATTGGTATCACCAGGGATACCTATTTAAATAGGTCGGAGTCGTAGTTAAACAGTCTTTGCTAGTTGATACGTTGGTTGATTCTTTGATTGTTCTGATAAGGAAGGGCGAGGAGCTTAAGGCTCCTCGCCACGCTAGTGCCGCGGCGATACGTGACCACGTAACCACACGTAATATTGTCCCGACACTGGCAACTCTTCTTTTATGGGTTGCCATCTATATACAAATACCGCTTAACTAGCGCAGCAAATATTAATCCTCCTTACTTATTATTGCTATTGTAATATAAGTCTCGCTATCCTAAATTTACTAAAGAAATGGTGGTTAACTAAGTGGTAAACTAGGGAACTATGTTATTGGAATAGAGTTGCGGAGCTTATTAATATCCGGCTCCATTTTAGAATCCACCTCCACTAGATCCTCTATAAGAGCCTCCTCCGCGGTAGCCAGAGCCTCTGCGTCTGTTATAACTGCTACGGCCTTATCTATACCCGCTTTATCCATAGGAGCAATCAGTGCAGTACTGGCCGCTGTTATAACTGTTGTATTCGCCGTAGTTAAGCTCCTTATAATGTTAAACCTCTGGTAATTCTTTCTTTTAATGTTGAACCTTTGGTAATCTAACCTTGTAATATTAAACCTTTGGTAGTCTAATCTTGTTGTAAGCATTCCACTGTCCGTATTGCTGATATGGCGGATAAGCTTGCTCATTGCGTGGTGGTTGCGGAGGTTGTTGCGGAGGTTATTGCGGAGGTTGCTGTGGAAATTGCTGCGGAGATTGCTGCGGAGGTTGCTGTGGAGATTGCTGCGGAGGTTGCTGCGGAGGTTCTTGTCGAGCTTACTACTGGTGGGTTGGGATATTATTCACAGATCTGGCTTATTGTGCCGGTTGTCTAGTTGCGGTAGGGGTTAGAGGAAACGTCTTGGCGCTTAAGTTGAACGAGGTTAAGAATCTCTGGTGGGACGGAGCTTAAGGCATGGGTTGAGATACGGCAGCCTAAGGAACTTAAGGCTGAGGAACTTGAGGTGTTTAATAGCCTAAGGTTGTCTGTGGTGGTTCTTATGGAGCTTGCTGCTAAGATTGCTGCGGAGATTCTTGCAGAGGTTAAAGCGTCTCTAGTAGTGTACTACTTAAATTCTAGCGTAAGTTAAGCTTCTTCTGGTGCTTAATCTCTTATAGAGTCCATTCGTGTTCTTTTTTTGCGTTAATAATATGCTCCTGAATATTATCTCTAATAACGCCCCCATCTATAGGGACAAATACTCCATTCTCCTAAAGGAAATTACGGAAGTCTTATATAATAACCTTCTTCACGAGAGCCCATATTTCCTTTATCCATCCAATAAAGTCCTCCTTTATGCAGTACTATAGCATAGTGTCGTTGTATTTGCTGTCTTTATAGTATGCTATATAGTGTAATAAGAATCCATTTAGGTCCTGTTGCTTGGCGTTTATAGGGTTAATGTCTTTACTCTATATCTCTGGGTTAATATCGTTCTTGTACTTCTTTAGATAGATTAACGCCATAATAGCTAGGGAAGAATAAGGAAAATAAAGGTTGTTTAACGTGTAGTTAGGTATTAATTATAATCTTAAAATCTGCAAAGGTATACGGAGGGTATTAAGGTAGTTGTCAAAGCAGAACTGCCGATTTATAGAAGTAGAATTAATGGGGTGTTATACGTTAAAGGTAGGTAGGGTTTCGGTTTTATAGAATCTCATAGGTTTGCTATTAAAAGGTAGGCAATTTAAAATATAGTCGACGCGTTTTGGACGTTAACTTGGGACTGTAGGTTTAGTAACACTTTTAACCTAAAGTACTCAACCAAGTCTTTGTAAATGTAGTTATTCTGTATAATAGACGTAACTTGGTATCTCCTAGTACTTAGTAACACTTCTATTACTGGTTTTCTGCAAGTCTAAGTTAGCACAGTATCGCCGGGATCTATTCCATATGAGCGCATATAGCACCCCTACACAAGACTATCTCTTCTGTTAATAACCTTGCTGTTCTATAGTATAATAGTGAAGTTAACCACTAATCAGTGTTGGTATCACCAGGGATACCTATTTGAATAGGTTGGAGTCGTAGTCAAACAGTCTTTACTGGTTGATACGATGGTTAATTCTTTGATTGTTCTGATAAGGAAGGGCGAGGAGCTTAAGGCTCCTCGCCACGCTAGTGCCGCGGCGACACGTGACCACGTAACCACACGTGATATTGTCCCGACAGTAATTGGCAGTTATAGTTTTATTATTTTAATTTAAGGCTCGTGGTAAGGGTAATTTATATTATATTAAATTTAAATAGTTGTATATATATTTATAGGGTAAATAGGTTTTTAAGTAATAACTTCAGTAGTAGGTTATATGGAACTTTAGTATTTCTTTAACCTAGCTAATTAAAGGGTTATGTTATTTTAGCTATCCATATCTAAGTATTATCTTATAATGCTTTAAGGGTATTACAAATAGGGATATATATTTAAGGTATTTACCTATCCGCAATTTTATAAGAGCGTAGTGCGTCAGTTCGCCATATATTAAGGGTTTACCGTTAAAGCCTTATAGGCCTTAGGGCTTATTAGGTTTCTTTAAATTTAGGCGTTAAGTTTTTGTATAGTTTATATTAATAAAGCCTATACTAATAGCTCCACTGTCTATAAGGATTTATACTTCCTTCTATTTACTAAGTATTTAAATTTTGCTAAGTATATTAAGGGAGTCGTGTTATGTATTAGCGCTAGAAGAGCCTAGATACTTATACTCTTCCACTTTTTATCCTAAGGCGCGACTTAGCCTTAGAACAATTTATTTTCTAAGTTAACTAAAGGTAAGGTGCTTTGTAACGTCTGAGTACAATTTATAAAGTAGGTACAATTTAAGGAACGAGTACAACTTAAGAAATAGGTATAATTTAAGGAACGGGAGGAACTATGGCGGACCTTTTTAAAGGGGTAAGTTTAGCAATACTTTTAAATATATCCTTTTTTACCGCATCTAAAGCATTCTCTATTTATAGCTTAAGTTCTTTATTCGTTAGTTCCTAAGGATGTATAAGATTGGGTGGCATTAAGGTCTATAGGTGTCACGGGACACCCCCGTGACACCTTACACACATCTACCTGTTTCCACCGTCTCGATCTCCATGTTAACGACTCAGTCAATTAAGACACATAACGGCAATCTACGGCAGTTTGCCATCCTCTACTATATTCCGCCACATTCCGCTAAGTTCTGCTAGGACTATAACCTAAAGCCTATTCCGCCCTATATATATATTAACCAAGCAACCAAGTTAACAATATATACCCCTTTCCTCCCGTTTCCTTACCTTCTTTTTTTACGCAACATTTTAACCTTATTATACAGTTTATGTATATAGCTTAATAATATCTACTTCGCTATATATTATTATCACTTATACTTACTCCGTGGCACTATATTGCGTTAACCCTATATACCACCCTCCAAAATACAGAATGACCCTAAAGCCCCTATAACGGCTGCTGATATTATATCCGCACTCTAAGAATAATTAGCAAATATATAGAAGTCTTTTATAGACGCCCTTATACAGAACTAGGCCGCTATAGCCGAATAATAAGCCGAATAAGAAGCACGGCACTAGGAATTAATTAAAGCACTTTAAGAAGAAGTCCGCGCCCTAAAGACACTCGCGTTAGGGTCCTAAGACTAAATACTAGCCTAAGAGGCTGCTAATACGCCACCTATAGATAAGATAAAAATAATCAAATCTAGATCTAGCTTGTTAGGTGTGAACCCTAAGCTAGCTACGGATATTTATCCTATAAATCCGTCTACTGCACTATAATGATCCGAACGACTATTAGACCCCCTAATATTTACTGGTAAACAATAAGAACTCCGATTATTTCTAAGCCAGCTTAAAAATAAGCTAACTGGTAATGCTAACTGCTACCTAACTAAAGCCAACTAACTCTGCTACGCCCTAAGTTAACTAGGAGGAGACGTAGCTAACCTTATTAAACCCCTTTAACTAAACTTAGTACAAAGTCTAGTTATACTTCTTAAGGCTATATATAGTGACCCAAACCGCCAAGCTACCACTTAGAGAAAGATAAACTATATAACTTAAGGAACAAAAAGCTTTCCAGTATACTTCTCTGAATTTAACCATTACGCAAAGGAAATAGGCTAGAATGACTCCGCACTAGTTAATAGCCTTATTAAATCCCTAAGTCCTGAACTAAAAACCTCCCTAATAGGTGTAGACCTACTAGGAGCCCTTAACGCCTGCGTAAATGTTATTAATAAACAGTATAATAATATATTACGCCTAACACCAAAGTCCGCTTTTTAATATAATATAACAACCCTATAAATGTCTACTAAGTTATTATCTTAGCCTAAGCACCTAGACGCTATGGATATTAATACTAGAACCCTCTTCTACGCCCTAAAAGGATCTATTAAATAAGAATAACGTATTAAATATAGCCTTTACTTTAAGTACGGAAGCAACGCTTACCTTTTAAGTTACTGCTCTATCCCGTTGCCCTAAACGCATATATAAATAACCAGTATAGGCGGTGTCCTGCTGTCCCAAACGTATAAATAAATAAGTGGTAGATCGTTTTAATTAAGCTCTAGCTACCAACCCTAATTTTTACCTAGTTCTAGCCCCGTATTTAGTAAATACCATTTACAAGGATAAAGCTCTAACCAACGCTCTATAAGAACCCCGCCCCGGTCACCTCTAAAAGGAAGATCTTAGAGCTAAGTTGCTCTCTGGGACAGCACTACCTTAAGATCTCATTAAATGCTCTAGATGTCACGAACTCTAACTCTTAGGATTACAGCATAACCATTAACTATTATCTTTAGCAGAATAATTAATAGGCTAGTGCTTAAGTCCTAGTTAATACAGGAGCCAGTAGTATAGGATTTATTAATAAGATCTTTGTATAAGATAATAGGTTTACCCTAATACTCCTTAACTAGCATATTAACGTATTTAGATTTAATGGCAAACGCACTATCTCGGGCCGTATTACTTATATAGTAGCCCTAAGACTCTAATACCTAAACCATAAAGAATTAATTAAGCTTTTTATAACTACCCTAGGTTACTTAGTAATCCTTAAACAACCCTAGATAAAGCTATATAAGGTAACCATTAATTAAAACAACCTTAAGCTTCTATTTACTGCCTCTTGTTGCAAGCAGAAGTGCCTTATAACTCGCTGCTTAGACTCTAAACCGAAATCTAAAAAATCCACCAGGATCCACTAGTTTAAAATTTCTACTAACGTCTACCCTATACCTAAAAAGTCCACCCGATTCCACCTACCTGAGAATTCTACCAAATTTTACCTACCTAAGAATTCCACCGAATTCTACTAATATAAGATTTCTACTGACGTCTACTAAGAACCTAGAAATAATATATAACTACACGAACTGACTTTAACTACTACATCCCAAACTAAGCAGAAGCTTAAGCTTAATATATAAAAGTACCAGAAGAACTGGTATTCTACTATAAAAAGGGTACTTAAAGAACCCGAACCTAAATCTAATACTAACTCTATACCTAATACTGAACCTAAACCTAAATAAGAAACCATATAAGAAACTAAGGACGATTTAAGCTCACTTAACACCTTAGATATCTATATAATTAGAGCTACTCCACTAGCACGACTTACTAGGAAACCGGAATATATAATCTTTGCTGTTATAATGGCCAATATTAAGAAGGCCTTAGCACTAAAGAAGCATACTAATCCCGCCACAAAAGTACTAGTAGAATACTATAATTATCTAGATATATTCTTATAAAAGGAAGCCAATAAGCTACCGGAACGCCGTCCATATAATCACAAGATTGTAGTTAAAGAAGGAAAACATCCTAGATTTGGACCCTTATATAGGATGTCCCAAAACAAACTCTAGGTACTATGGAAGTACTTAGATAAACATCTGGACAAAGGATTTATTAGAGGAAGTTCTTTACCTATAGCCGTACTAGTAATCTTTGTTAAGAAACCTAGCGGCGGTCTGCGCTTCTGCGTAGACTACTAAGCTCTTAATACTGTTACTGTTAAGAACTAATACCTAATCCTATTAATCCAAGAGACACTAAACTAATTAAGTAAGGCTCGCTTCTATATAAAGCTTAATATTATCCACGTATTTAACCACCTCTATATCACAAAGGGAGACAAATAGCTTACTGTATTTTGTACTCAATATAGACTATTTAAATACTTAGTAATGCCATTTGGCCTCACAAACGCCCCAAGTTTATTTTAATACTTCATAAATAATACCCTACGTCCGTACCTAGACGTCTTTTATACTGCTTATATCAATAACATCTTAATATACAGTAATAGTCTGGCTAAATACTGAAAATATGTTAAACTAGTCCTATAAGCCTTGCGCGGAGCCGGCCTATAATTAGATGTAGATAAATGCGAGTTCCATAAAATAGAAGTCCTATACCTTGGACTTATTATTTCTATAGATGGCGTATAAATGGACCCTAAGAAAGTTAAAGTAATTATAAACTGGCAAGAACCCAAAAATGTTAAGGATATAAGGGCCTTTATAGGCTTCGCCAACTTTTACTAATAGTTTATTAATAACTTCTCCGCCTTAGTCTTACCCCTTATGGCCTTAACCTAAAAGGACAAAGCCTTTATCTTTAGTAAGGAATATAAGAAGGCCTTTGCTTATCTAAAGGTTATGTTTACTACTACACCTATACTTTAACACTTTAACCTAAACTAAATAAGTGTTATAGAAGCTGACTTATCCAATTACGTTACTAGAGGCATTCTGTCTCAATATAATAAGGAAGGAGTATTATACCCTATAGCATACTTTTTAAAATAACTAAGCCTAGCTAAATGCAATTACAAGATCTATGATAAAGAATTGCTGGCTATTATTAGATACTTTAAGCAATGGCGACTAGAACTAGAAGGAGCTAGATTCCTAATTAAGGTTCTTAGCAATTATAAGAACCTATAGTACTTCATAACCATAAAACAGCTAAGCTACTATTAAGCCCGCTAGTTAGAATATCTGTCCCAATTCTAATTCTTAATTACATACTGCCTAGGCATTTAAGGTCAAAAACCTAATACTCTAACTCAACATTTACAAGACACAACAGTATAGGAAGAAGCGCGCACCTACCGCAATCAAACCCTACTTTATCCCAAATTATTTAATCCCCTAGCTAAAGACCTTATGGTATATATTCTTAAAATAACTAATTAATTAATTAAACAGATTATAATTAATAAATACCTAAACAATAAGTTTATCTAAGAGACACTTAAGCTAATTTAAGATGGCGTTAGACGCTCTAAAAAGATCTCTCTAAGTAAATATAAAGCTTATAGAGACCGCTTGTACTACTAGAACCGCCTAGTTGTCCCTAATTACAATAAACTTAAGCTTAAGCTTCTTAAACACATACACAACCTACTAGTAGCCAGCCACCCAGGCCAAGGAAAAACCCTAGAACTACTCTAATGGGAGTACTACTGGCCAAATATATATAATATAATACGAAGGTATGTCTCTAGCTGCTATACCTGCCAATAAGCCAAAGCTTTATATAAGACGTATAACGGCTTTCTAAAGCCACTGCCTGTTCTAGACCAAAGATAGAAGGACATTTTAATTAACTTTATTGTTGATCTCCCCTTAAGTAAAGGCTGTACAAACATTATAGTAGTTATAGACCAACTATCTAAAATAAGACACTTAATCGCCTGTCCTAATATATTAATGCCTGCCATTACCTAACTATTCCTAGATTATATATAGAAACTCCATAGACTCCCTAAAACAATTATCTCCAATAGAGGTAGATAGTTTATCTTTGCGTTTTAGAAAGAACTAACTACCCAACTCTATATTAAAGCACTATTATCTACAGCATACTACCCAAAAACAGATAGTTAAACAGAACGTGCAAATGCTATAATGGAACAATATATTTGGATATACACGTCGTATCTATAGGACAACTAGATGGACTGGCTTGCATTTACCAAGTTTATAGCAAATAACTCCGTCTTAGAAACTATAAAGGTCTCCCCGTTCCTAGCCAACTACGGCTAGTACCTGTAAATAGGTTTTAAACCCTTTAGTAATATTCCTCGCCCAGCTTATTAAGCCTTATAAGTTGCAGAAGTAAACGAGTTTATAAAGAAGATGGAAGAACTATAGAAGTTCCTTACTAACAAAATAACATAGGCCTAGTCTATTTATAAAGCCGTAGCAAATAAGAACTAAACCCTAGTACTAGCTTACTAAATTAGTAACTTTATCTAGCTAAACACAAGAAATTTAAACATAAAACAACCTACTAAGAAACTTAATTGGAAGAACGCCAGCCCTTATAAGGTTAAAAAAGTTATCTCTCCTTATACCTACCAACTAAAGCTCCCTAATATGGTTAAAATCCACCCTATATTCTATACGTTAGTCCTCTACCCTACCGCCCCCATATTAGACGCCCTGCCTAAACAGATCCAAGACCCTCCCCTACTAGTTAAAGTGGATGGCGAGGATGAGTACCTTGTTAAAAGAGTTAATAATATTAAGTATAATAAACAGAAACGTAAATATATATATTTTATAAAATAGAGAGGCTTTACTAAGCCCTTATGGGAACCTGTTAACTCTGTAGGACTTATATAAGCCACAGAAGACTTTTATAAACTCTACTTAGAACTACTACAGCCCCATCTTGCAGAAGCTCGAGTTTAAAGGGGGGGTACTGTTACGGGACACCCCCGTGACACCTTATACACATCTACCTGTTTCTACCGTCTTGACCTCCATATTAACGACTTAGTTAATTAAGACACATAACGGCAATCCAAGGCAATTTGCTATTACGTGACGGCAATCTACGGCAGTTTGCCGTCCTCCACTATATTCCGCCATATTCCGCTAAGTTCCGCTAGGACTATAACCCAAAGCCTATTCTGCCCCATGCATGTGTTAACCAAGCAACCAAGTTAACAATATATACCCCTTTCCTCCCGTTTCCTTGCCTTCTTTCCTTATATAACGTCTTAACCTCATTATATAGTTTATATACATAGCTTAATAATATCTACTTCGCTATATATTATCACCGCTTATGCTTACTTCGTGACAATAGGGTTGTATATAGGGCTTTTAGGTCTTAGAGAAAGATCGCGCCTTAGAGCATATACTGGTTTTATGGAGTTTTAAACGCAAGGTATAGTTAACTTTAAAGAATAAGTCTATTTATTATATTAAAGGTCTTCGTCTATTTATTAATATATTATAGTAAATTCAGACAGGTTTTTTAGTAGTTCTCTACCTACTAACTAAGCTCTAATTTTATCCGAAATAGCTCGTTAAAGGGCAGCGACTCTAGCGGCTTTATTCTAATCCAGCTCGCCAATAAGGCCTAAAAATTCCAAAAAGAAGCTAGTAAAGTCTCGGTTCTATTATTATAGGTTTTTAAGTTTAGTAACAGCTATATATTCGCGGCTGGCGTTATTATATATTCATTCTAGTAGAGAGATAAAAGTTTTAAAATTAATAAAAGTGCCATTACAGAAGAATAGATCTATGGTTTATACAGCGTCCTTACTTAAACAAGACATTCTATAGCTAACCTTGCTAGCCTTAGTAGGGTATTAATTATAGTTTATTAATAGTTTAAGACGGAGCTTAGTTATAAAGGGACGTAGGTTATTTTGGTTTCTATTAAACATTAAAGGATTAGGGAGCTTTTTAGATTTTATAATAGGTACTAGGTTCGCTATAGGTATAGGTTAAGCTACGATTACTAGTTTAGTGTTCGTATTTAATGGGTCAGGTTTAGGTACTGTTATTTTAATCTCATTTATAGGTGTTACTATTAGGGTCTATAACATAAATGCCTTAACGTTGCGGAGTTCTTCGTGGAGTGCTTCCATTAATCGCTAGTACTAGGCTTCTAGTGCAGCCCGCTGCTGAGCTAAGGCGTCCGTAAAGGACTATTACATTATAGTTAACTATTCCCTAACTAGGGTTATAATACTTATAGTTATTGAAAGGGATTCGGGTTTATTTACTATTTTAATAGTAGTTGTTTTAACGCAACGTAATATAAGGGCGCAAAGAGGCTTTAAGGAAGATTTAAAGGAATAATATAAATTCTATCTAAATCTAAGAGTATATAGTTCTTATAGAGTACAAGACGTTGTATAAAGAAGAGAAGGGAATAACAAGAGAATCATATAATTAAATATTTAGGGGCTTGGTGGTCGATACGTGCGCACGTGCGCACGCGGTCTTTAACGGATTTCGGTAGAATTTGGTTAAAGCTTCGGAATTTATCTGTTGAGTGTTTCACCGAGACATTCTTATTGTAATTAGGCTAGTCCCATTACACTATATACTTCTTATCTCCTTTATATATACAGGTTTTATTAAAGACAGCAACTATATTAAGCTTTATAAAGTACTATGCTTTTACTAAGCAGTTAAGCGTCTCTTAAATTAGGGGAATTGGATATTGGTTTTAAATTATAATTATATTTAGAGCTCTATAATTAATATAGAATCTTAAGCCTCCTCCTGGCTTTTTAATAAATAGTATAGGTAAGGTAAGTAGGGATTAACTAGGGCAAATAAAACCTTTTTCCAGATGCTTATTAAGGTATTATCACATTATAAGTAGTTCTTCTTATAATATACCGTATAGTGGACTAAACTTTAGTATTATACCAGGCTTAAGTTCTATCTTAAAATTATGCTTATCTTAGTATAAGGCTAATTAGTCTAGAACCCATTTTTTTAAACTTATTAATTAGATTATAGTATCTTAGGAATTACTTTATATTCCGGTTAGCGTATTATCTAGGTTAACGTAGGCCTAAATTTGCTAATCTATAAGGACTTAGAGTTACTATAGCCATCATTCCTAGTCTTCTAGCTTATTAAGGATAATTATAGTTAATAGACTTATTAGTAGAGTTATTTAACTAATAGGCAAAGGGGGAATTAAAATGGTATTTTGTTGTTAGAATTGTCCTTATTATTAGGATCGTCCTATAACAATAAGGTGGAATTTTGTGGAATTTTATAGAATCTTATAGAATCTTGTGGAATCTCGTGTTAAAATTATCCTACAACAATTAAAGTAGGATTTCTATTAGAGTCTGCGTCCTATAATAATAAGGTATTAGTCTAATAATAAGGTAGAATTTCTTTAAATAATTAAGTAATAGCTAAATAGCTTCTTAAGTTGGTAGACTGGGCTTATAACTATTAGATAGTTTATATAAAGCTGTTTATTAATAAAATGGGTTGATTGACCCGAGGTACGAGTGGTCTATATATTTGGGTCCTGGAATTCAAACTCCCGCCAAGGCAGCTTCTAATTGGTTAGAAAAAAACTTGCGCGCGGTAAGTTATGGCAGAATTCACGTAACGAACATCAAAATATTATAAACATTAAAATATCCTAGTATTGCGCCTTCCTTTTTGTTAATACCCCCATTAATATTACCATATATATTATAAATATGGCAGATCCTACTGCAATTAAGTGCAGTAAGTGCCATATCCATAGGCCCCGCCTTAACTTTATTAAAGATGGCCCTTTAAAGAAGCTTTTAAAGCTATGCCAGTTATGTCGGTTAAAGGCGCGTCTTCCCTGTATATTACTTCTACTTTTACTTACCTTTCTAGGCCTCCAAATATGATTTAAATAAGCGGAGAGCTCTTGTAGAATTAGGTTTTACTACTAAGAATCGTCCCGCAAGGCGCCAGCGAACTACTCTATCCGAAAATGATACTAAGAACGCCTTTCTGCCTTGCGGCCAGAACAGTTAAGATACCCCTAAAATAGCTTAACGGCGGAAGATAATTAGGGCAATATAACGGGAGTACCGCATTCTTAATTGGTGGGGTGAAGCTCACTCGCCTACTCCTCCACTATATACCATAGATAAAGCTCTGTATAGTAAAAGAGGCACTCTAAATGGCCTAAGTGCGTCCTTGTTGGAACTAGCTCCTATGCCTACTCTACTGCTAATACCTACCCTACTGCCAATACCACCTTCCTTACGGCAAGCTCCCTCACGGCAGGCTCCCTCTTAGCAAGCTCCAACTACGGCCCCACTACCTGTTTTAGCTGTCGATTGGGAGCGAATTAAGAAGTTTAGGAGTATACTATAGGCCGAATGTATAGAGACGTGCAGTTGTTGTAAGGAGCGGTGGTTCCAAATAGGCCTAGCTACGGAGGGTGATAATATAGGTATATATAAAGCCTGCATTAAGGACGCTGATAGTCTTAAGGATCCAACCCTTCCTCCCTTATTTGGTGAAAGTAACGGGCTTAATCTAGGGCCTGTTCCTGGCTTCCTGCCTGTACTTACCGCGGTAGAGGAGCTTCTGATTACGCGCGTATACGTTTATCTGCAAGTCGTACGTGTACGCGGCCAGCAACATCGCTATACTGGCTATGTCTGCTGCTTTGGCCAGAACACACCAAAGACTTAAAGGCAGCTACCGCGGCTACCTACTGAACTTAATATACTGGTCGTAAGGCCTGCGGTAGTAGATGGTAGTAAATACCTAAGTTAACGGTTTACCAAGCAGTATACCGTAAGGCGCTCTACTATATTACTATAGCTTTACTTTCTAAAGATTAATCATCCTAATTATTATAATGTTGAAATATATAGCACCCAACTTACCAGCTTACCCGAAAATGGCTCTATATTAGATCAGCTACCTTATATTAATAAGTTAAAGTCTAATTCTAGTGGCCCAACGGCTTACTCTATCGCTCCTATATAATGTCCTGCTATTAACCCTCTACCTGCTAAGCTTGGCAGTAATATACTGGATAGCAAATTTAATGACGACGTACTAGATACTTTAGTTCTTAATCTAGTGCCTAACCTTAATAAATTAGAGCTTTTAAGTCGCGAGGTTTAATACTAATAAGGTCTATAAGCGGGCCTAGAGGTTCCTACTATATGGTAGACACCTCTCTCTAAGCAATCAGCTAATTTTATTATGCGCGGTACCTTTCCTACTCTATTTCCTTATAGCAAAGCCGATTTTGATATACCACGAAGCCGTACAGTTACCCTGGCTGCGTATGCCAAGCATATGCTTAAGTATCAGGACGGTTGGTTTGGCCGCCACCCCTTATTTCGCTACTATGTGTTTAATCGGATTATAAGAGAGCAAGCCCTTAACGCCACCCACTTCCTTTACAGCCGATTAGATAAGAATAGTCTATCTTTAAATAAGCTTAGTAATCTTATAAATGGCAATAGGGGTGACCAGTTGCTGAACAAGATTATATAGTATGTATAGAACCTTAAGGGTACTAGACCTTACTGGAGGCAGAAGAGAAATAAGCTTATAGCTTATACTAAAAACATTAAGAGTAGGTCTCTATTCTTTACGCTTAGCGCTGCTAATCTATATTAGCATAACCTATAATCTTATATACCTCTATTTAACGAATATAAGGCTGCTAATAAGGCTTAGCGCTACTGGATTACTTCTTAAAATCTTAACAATAATCCGCATATTGCTGCTTACTGGCTGTATCGCCGCTTTAATCTGTTCAGGAAGCACGTGCTTATAGGTCTATTTAATAGCACAGACTTTTAGTCCTAATATAAGTGGTAGGTATAAGGTAGCGGCCATATATATAGCTTCTTATGGAGTTTAACAGCCCTAAGGCTAGATCCGTTATCTAGTAAATTAAGGGCGGCTTTTGCTAAGTACTAGACTACTTTAATATTTGTAATAAATCCTAATCGATCTAGGCCTCCTAATCTCTAATATCCTTCTGCTCTTAGCTATAAAGAATAGCTTAACACTAGTAAGCTTCTTACTGCCTACCTTAATTAATTTTAACGGCACCGTAATTGCACTAAATCTTACTGCTTAAGATTAAAGAAAGGCTCTTCTAGAGTAAAGGAGTGCCGCTTCTATTTTCTACGCTCTCTCCGCAATAAGGCCGCTATATTAAAGGATTAAAATCCACATTACTAGACGTTCTGTCCGCAGCGTAATAATAAGCTTCTTAATGGTTACAATACAGCCATAATATTAGCGTGGATGGCGAATATTAATACGTCACCCGCCACAAGCATATTAGTAATAGTTAACTATATAGGCAAATATTGCAGCAAGGAAGAGAAGAAGTTAACTTCCTACTAGGAGTTACTCCAATTAGTACAGCCGTACGCTAATAGCCTTTATACCTTTAGTTTGGTAGTGGCCAGGTTTATAAACAAGCTTATTACTAAACATAATTAGTTAGCGTAGGAGGTATACTATCTGCTTCTTAACATTCCCCTTTACAAAGGCTCTAGGAATATAGTAACTTTAGACTACTACTAGGAGGACGATCAGAGCGCTATATATAAGCTTAAGGATAGGCAACTACAAGGGCACGGACCATCTAACTATAAGAAATATAAGCGCCGCCTAGTTAGGGTAGAGAACGTTACTTTTCTTAATTTTCTACTCTATTTTAATTACTCTACTTATAAGCGTCAACCAAGAGCAAGGCCTTAAGTTATATTATACTTTCCGCGATATAAGGGCGATTCTTCCCATCCGCAGTATCCTAAGTTCTACTGTGTAAAGCTTATTCTTTATCACCCGTGGAGGGAGTATATGGAAGTAGCTACTTATACTAATGGATTTAGGGCCCCTAATTATATAGCTTCCTATTAGGCTTACGTTAACTCTTATTAGCACCCGCTTAACTACTTCTATAATTAGAAACTAGAGGAAGCTTATAAAACTACTAATAATATTAATAAGTTTAAGGGCGATTTTGTAGACAACTTAGAGCTATATTAGTCCTTTAAGGCCCTACATGCCTATATTTAAAACACTAATAGGGTTAAGATTAAGGATCCTAACAGGCTTAGTAATAGGGAGCTTAATTATAACTAGAATTAGGGTATGCATTAGGGTACATACTCATAGCTTAATAAGAGGACTTATTAGCAGGAAGTACGGTTACAGCCTCTACTATTAAGCCGCCTATCCTAAACAGCAACTCCGTCTTCCTTACAACCAGGCCAGTGTTATATTTATAACGCCATAGTTAATCACTATAGGCAGATCTAAATGGGCCTTAGCCCCCCCCCCCCGCCACTATGGATTAATATTAATAGAGAGGCAGGAACCAGTAAATTACATCTTATTACTATTCTCTCTACTACGCTCTATACTATAGCAAGGGCTAATAGCAAGCCGTTGCCATTAGCTTAAGCCGCCCCTATTGAGGTAGCTACTTTTAATAATAACGGCAGGACTATATATAATCTATTAAAGTTACCGGTGAATCGCCTCTTTAAGGAATTGCCTACTGCCAGTCTTATGCCTCTATAACAAGCTTTTAAGGATATTCACTATCTTATCCTTAATAAGAAATCTATAATTAGGCAAGTATATCTAGCCTAGATTAATTGCTGCCTCTATTAAATGTAACAGTGCAATGTGGGTAAATTGAATGAGCAACTTTATTCTAAATCTATGGAAATCAGGTGGTATATATACATGAAAGGTGTAGACAACGAAGGGGTAATTGACTGAGTCGGTGAGCGAGTCAGTGACCGAGTCGGTGAGCGTGTCGGTGAGCGAGTCAATATGCAGGCGAGTCAGTGGTGGTTTGGCAGGGTACCATAGTCGGTTACATTAAATCTACCCTGTATATAACAACAACTACTTCGGAGGCTTAAATATCTTGCTAGTAGGCGATTTCTATTAGCTTTCCCCTGTAGGTTAGGCGGCCTTATATAATAATCTACCCGCTGGCCTATTAGAGCTCGCCAGCCGTGGAAAGGGAGCCTATAAGGCGATTAACCGAACTGCTATCCTAGATCAAGTTATGCGGTAGGGCGGTAATGACCCTAAGTGTTAGCGACTCAGTCAATCGAGGCACGAGCACGGCAAGAGGGTCGCGCAAGCCTGTACGATTGGATTGTCTATAAACGAGGATCCAAAGCTAGAGAGAGGAAAGGAGAAGAAGAGCAGCGCCGCTTGATGTTTTATGCGATCTTTGCGTTACGTGACCGCAATCTGCGGCAATTTGCCAGTACCGTAATACTATCCAAGATTGTCTGAAACTGTCTGCAATTGTCCACTACAATCCACTGCCATAATCCACCGTTTTCCACTAGCGCCGTAACATTACCCCCCCTCTAAAAAAGCCTGCCCTTAGGCTTTGTATGTCTGTATTTATGTCCATGGGGTGTTCTTATCTATATGCTTAATAGGTAGCTTATTATCTTCGCTATACTAGCACTCCATCTACTTGTCTAGATACTTTAGGGGTCCTGGCTTGTTAGGGTATTAGTTATAGAACTTTTTAAGCTTCTGGGGGCAACCTATAAAATTCCAAGCAGGGTACCAGGTTGGGTCTAGATTGTAACCTTTCCATTAGATATGGTATTTTAGCGTTTCTTGTACTAGTTTATAGGCTAGTATTTTATTAACTTCCTATTCGTCGTCGCCATTAACTTAAATTGGCAGTGGAGGCTTATTCTTTTGTCTAGGTAGTAGGTTATTTATAGCTTTCTGTAGCTTATCTGGTAAGAAAATAAGGTGGACTTTAATTAAGTCTAGGAGTTTAACCTTGTATAAGTTGCCTTCTTTATTAAGGATCTTATATGGTCCTGCCATCTTATAGTCTAGCTTACGGCTAGGCCGTTCTGTCTTCCAGTTCTTTGTTATAACCCAGACCTTATTGCCTATAGTAAAGTCGGGCTCGCGCCTGTGCTTATTTGCCTGCTGTTTTATTAATTTCTAGGCCTTCTTTAGGTTCTTATAGGCTACCGTCTATGCTTCTTCTAAGTGTTTAGTATATTGCTGTGCTTTCTTATAAGATAGTTTTTCGCGCATAGTCTGTGGTCCTTCTAGTCTTTCCCAGTTAAAGCTTATACGAGGTAAGTATCCCATTTCTAGCTAAATAGGTGCAAACCCTATAGAGTTATAGGGTAGGGTTGCCTGGGCGTAGTCTATTATGGGTAGTAGTTTGCTCTAGTTGTCCTAAAAGTAGTTAATAAAGGGCCGGAGTCTCTAGTCTAAGTATTAATTTATAATCTCCGTCTAACCGTCTGTCTGGGGGTGGTATACTATAGAGAGCTTTAGCCTAATACCTAGGATCTAGGTAAACTCGTTCTAGAAGGCTAATATAAACTGCGGCCCGTGGTTAGATACAATAGTATCTAGTAGTCCGTAAATTTGTGTAACGGGACTAGCCTAGTTACAGTGGAAATGTCTCGGTAAAACACTCGACAGATAGAACTTGAAGCTTTGACCGAATTCTGCCGAATTCTGCCAGCTTGATCGACTTCTGCCAAGTTCTGCCAGATCAATCGAATACTACCGAAGTCCGTCCGC
>Ga0307507_10002078_pt1 | contig 43310 bp, 8 predicted proteins | sample 7_EM_MG_FD_207223 | JGI IMG/M metagenome (GOLD analysis project Ga0307507, IMG submission 207223) | Populus trichocarpa ectomycorrhiza microbial communities from riparian zone in the Pacific Northwest, United States - 7_EM | ecosystem: Host-associated > Plants > Roots > Unclassified | place... | reverse complement strand
AGCTCAAAGTACCGTCTAGAAGGCAGCCTAGAAGGCACCTTAGGAGGGATTTCCTATATATTTCTTTTGTGTTTTACGGTTCTATTAAAACAATTACGGAGGCTGTATATAGGTGGTTTCATTTTTCAAGTACCGCTAGTATATAATTATAGCACCTGTTGTACCGAATGCGTGCTTACGCGTATGGTATACCAACTACGCGTTTACGCGTTTGGTATACTAACCACCTGCTTATATGTCTAGTGCACCCCTAAAGCACTGACTAATTAGGGGGAGGTCGTATTAGTATATAGACCATATAGTCTGCTTTAATATAAGAGTCAGTTACCATCCAAATAAGCATATAATACTACGTGTATTTCGTGCCCGTGGATACGACTCACTCGTGCTATTAAGTTAGTACGAACAGAGGATTTTAGTTTAGGGCTTAGGGGCTTAATAAGGCTATTAACTAGTGTGGAGTTATTCTAGCCTATTTCCTTTATATAATAGTTAAATTTAAAGAAGTATACTAGGAAGCTTTTTGTTCCTTAAGTTATATAGTTTATCTTTCTCTAAGTAGTAGCTTAGTCGTTTAGGTTATTATATATAGCTTTAAGTAGTATAACTAGACTTTATACTAAGTTTAGTTAAAGGGGTTTAATATAACGGGACTAGCCCAGTTATAGTAGGAATGTTTTGGTAAAACACTTAACAGATAAATTCCAACGCTTTAATTAAATTCTGCTAAAATTAATTAAATTCCGCCAAATTCCGCTAACTTGATTAAATTCCACTAAATTCTACTAATGTAATAGAATTTGGTTAAAACCTGTTAAAATCCACGTAGGCTTATGCCCATGCGTCTGCTACTAAAACCCTAAATATTTAGTTATAAGTTTCCTATGTTCCTTTCTTTTCTTTATATAATGTCTTGTACTTTATAAGAGCTATATACCCTTAGATTTAGATAAAATTTATATTATTCCTTTAAATCTTCCCTAAAGCCTCTTTGCGCCCTTATATTATATTATATTAAAATAACTACTATTAAAATGGCAAATAAACCCAAATCCCTTTTAATAACTATAAGTATTATAACCCTAGTTAGGGAATAGTTAACCATAATATAATAGTTCTTTATAAATGCCTTAGCTTAGTAGTGGGCTATACTAGAAGCCTAGGACTAGTAATTAATAGAAGCACTTTATAAAGAATTCCGTAATATTAAGGCATTTATATTATAAACCCTAATAGTAATACCTATAAATAAAATTAAAATAACAGTACCTAAACCTAACCCGTTAAATGCGAACACTAAACTAATAATAGTAGCTTAATCTATACCTATAGTAAACCTAGTACCTACTATAAAATCTAAAAAGCTCCTTAATCCTCTAATATTTAATAAAAACTAAAATAACCTATGTCCCTTTATAACTAAGCTCCGTCTTAAACTCTTAACAAACTATAATTAATACCCTACTAAGGCTAGTAAGGTTAGCTATAGAATATTTTATTTAAGTAAGAATACTATATAAACTATAAATCTATTCTTCTATAACGGTACTTTTATTAATTTTAAAATCTTTATCTCTTTATTAGAATAAATATATGATAATGCTAGCTATAAATATATAGCCGTTACTAAACTTAAAAACCTATAATAATAGAACTAAGACTTTACTAGCTTTTTTTTGGAATTTTTAGGCCTTATTAGTAAGCTAGATTAAAATAAAGCTGCTAAAGTTGCTACCCTTTAATAAGCTATTTTGGATAAGATTAGAGCCTAGTTAATAGGTAGAGAACTACTAAAAACCCTATCCAAATTTGCTATAATATATTAATAAATTAATAAAGACCTTTAATATAATAAATAGACTTATTCTCTAAAGTTAACTATACCTTATATTTAAAACTCTATAAAACTAGTATATACTTTAAGGCGCGATCCTTTTCTAAGACCTAAAAGCCTTATATACAATCCTATAGACCTTAATACTACCTAATTCTATACACTTTTAGGAACTAATAAACAAAGAACTTAAGCTATAAATAGAGAATACTTTAAATATAGTAAAAAAGGATATATTTAAAAGTATTACCAAACTTATCCCTTTAAAAAGGTCTGCCGTAGTTCCTCCCATTCCTTAAATTATACCTATTCCTTAAGTTATACTTATTTCTTAAATTATACCTACTTTATAAATTGTACTTAGACACTATAAAGTATTTTGCCTTTAGTTAACTTAAAAAAACAAATTATCCTAAGGCTAAGTCGCGCCTTAGGATAAAAAGTAGAAGAGTATAAGTATCTAAGCTCTTTTAGCGCTAATATATAGTATAACTCCCTTAATATACTTAGTAAAATTTAAATACTTAAAAAATAGAAAAAGGTATAAATCCTAATAAATAGCAAAGCTACTAGCATAGGCTTTATTAATATAAACTATATAAAAACTTAACGCCTAAATTTAAAGAAACTTAATAAGCCCTAAGGCCTATAAGGCTTTAATGGCAAACCCTTAATATATAGCGAAATAACGCACTACGCCCTAGTAAAAATATAAATAGGCAAATACCTTAAATATATCTCCCTATTTATAACACCCTTAAAGTAATATAAAGTTATACTTAAATATAAATAGCTAAAATAATATAATCCTTTAATTAGCTGGGTTAAATAAATACTAAAGTTCTATATAACTTACTGCTAAAGCTATTACTTAGAACACTATATACCCTATAAATATATATATAACTATTTAAATTTAATATAATATAAATTACCCTTACTATAAACCTTAAAATAAGATAATAAAGCTATAACTGCTAATTATAGTAAAGAATATAAAGATATTTTGTTAAAACCTTTTAAATTTTAAATAATATAAGCTGCACCCTTTATTTTATTAGTAAAAAGATAAAATTATAAAATCTTTACTATAACTATAGAAGATATTAAAAAAGTACTAAAACTAAAATAGTATATTAATTATTAACCTCTTATACCTAAAGAGTACTATAACCTAATTAATAAGTTTAAAAAACAATTTATAAACTAACTAGCCCTATACTAAGATAAGTATAATTTTAAGATAGAACTTAAGCCTAGTATAATACTAAAGTTTTGTCTGCTATATAGTATATTATAGAAAGAATTACTTATAATGCAATAATACCTTAATAAGCATCTAGAAAAAGGATTTATTTGCCCTAGTTAATTTCTATTTACCTTATCTATACTATTTATTAAAAAGCTAGAAGGAGGCTTAAGATTCTATATTAATTATTAAGCTTTAGGCGAGTCCCAAAAGGCAGGGAGATAGATTACGGGGTTTTCTTATATAGAGTTTTCTCCCCACATATATATAAGGAGTAGTCCGCGTGGGCCTAATAGGGATCCGAATCGGACGTTAAGCAATGAATTATTATTATTATTAATTATTAAGCTTTAAATATAATTACAATTTAAAACTAATATTTAATTCCCCTAATTTAAGAGACGCTTAACTATTTAGTAAAGGTATAGTACTTTATAAAGCTTAATATAGTTATAGCCTTTAATAAAATCTATATATAAGAAGAAGATAAAAAGTATATAGCTTTTTATATATAATAGGGTCTCTTTAAATACCTAGTAATGCTATTTAGCGTAAAGAACGGTTCTAATATATTTTAGTAATAAATTAATAATACACTTTATAAATTCCTTAATATATTTATTACTGTATATATTAATAATATCTTAATTTACTTATCCTTCCTTTCTAAATATTAGAAATATATTAAAATAGTCCTTAAACGCCTATAAGATATAGGCCTATAATGCAATATTAAGAAATATAAGTTCTATGCGTTTAAGGTTATATATTTAGGCTTAATAATATCCTATAATAGAATTAAAATAGACCTTAAAAAAGTTGCCGTAATTATAAACTAGGAAAGCCCTAGTAATATATAAGATATTTAAGGATTTCTAGAATTTATAAATTTCTATTAATAATTTATTAACTACTTCTTAGAAATTATTTAGCTGTTAATAAACCTAATAAAAAAAGAATATAAAATTTAAATAGACTACTAAATATAAATAAGCTTTTAATAACCTAAAGTATTATTTTATAACTGCTTTAATTCTTGCCTACTTTAATACTAACCTTAAATATATTATTAAAATAAACTTATCCAATTATATACTAGGGGGAGTGTTATTATAATATAATAAGGATAGTAACTTATATCTAGTAGCCTTTCTCTTCTAGAAACTTACCCCTACTAAATTAAATTATAAAATATATAATAAGGAACTGCTTATAATTATTAAATATTTTAAATAATAGTGTTCTAAGCTTAAAGGATTATTATTTCTAATATATATATTAACAGACTATAAGAACCTATATATTGGTATTACCCGGGGGGTACTGTAATTACAATAAGTAGTTCTGGTTCTTGGTTTATTCGTGTCTATTCTCGTCTACTAAAGGAGAAAGAAAGGGGTAGTAAAGGTCGGACTATCTATCGGGCCGTAGGTGGTTAGGTAACCTACGCTACGCCATACGGCCCCTGCCGTATACGCTCTGCGCATAATTTACAACCTCTACTCGTATAGACACTATAGTACTTTATAACTATAAAGTAATTAATATAGTATTAAATTTATTAGGCCAAATACCTCTTATAATTTAACTTTAAGATTATATATTAACTAGGCAAACTTAATTAAAAGCCTAATATATTAATATAATAATTATAGAACCTACCTATAAACGCTATAGATAAATAGATTATAAATTAATTATAGATTTTATTACCTCCTAAATGTTTTAAAAAACTATATTCTATATTTTTAGATATAGAACTTAATAGAAATAAATTAAAAGTTAATAAATAGGAAATAGAAACTAATAAGCTAATAGAATATAAATATATAAATGATATATAAATAATAGATATAATAAAAGTAATTTAAATAGGAAAATAATAGTATAAGGATATTATACTTACTAATTATTAGATTTAAAATAACTAATTATACTATTAATAGAAAATAGTAGTTCCAAATTCCAAACCTTTATAATTTAAGATACTTAAATTTATATATAACTCCCCTATAGTAGGGCACCCTAGCTATATAAAGACTTATAAAATTATTTAATAAGTATACTACTAGCCTATAATGCATAACTATATATAAAAATATATTTAAGTATATAGGATATGTATACGTAGAAAAACCTCTTATATAAAAAAGCAAGGAGTACTTTAACTACTACTAATTCTAATGCAAAGATGGCGTGATATTTTAATTAACTTTATAGTTAACTTGCCTAACAGTAATAGGTTTATAAATATTATAGTAGTTATTAACTACCTTATAAAAATGTAATATATAATTCCCATAGACTTAATTAATGCAATATTAGTAGCTAAATATTTTATTAAGCATGTCTTTAAGCTATATAGATTTCCTAATTTAATAATATCTAACTATAGAAGCTAGTTTGTTTTAGACTTCTAGTAAGCTCTATATAAATAATTAAGTATTTAAATACAACTCTTAACTATATTTTATTTAAAAGATAAATAGTTAAACTAAAATTATAAATGCGATTATGGAATAATATTTATAAATATACTACTTCTACCTATAAGACAATTAGGAAAAATAGCTACCTTTAGCTAAGTTTACTATAAATAATATAATAAACGCGTTAATAGGCGTAATGCTATTTTATATAACCTATAGACAAGATCCTTAACTTAGATTTAAACTATAACCTATAATTAATATAATAGGACCTATAATTAAACAGATCTAGTTAATTAATGCTTATAACTTTACTAATTAAATAAAGCAATTAACAGAAATATTATAAAGTAAATTAATATACACTTAAATAGTATAAAAATAGTATGTGAATAAAGAACAAGCTCCCGTATAGGACTTTAAGAAAGGTAATATAGTTTACTTAAATATATAAAACCTAAAGACTTAACAGCCCTTAAAGAAACTTAATTGGAAGTTTATAGGCCCGTACTAAATTAAGAAGAAACTAAGCCTATACACCTATAAGCTTAAACTGCTAAATAAAATAAAAATACACCTAACGTTTTATATAAGCTTATTGCAACCTTTAAAAGATAATTCTATAACTTATAAAATCCCACCGCTATCTCCTATAATTATTAACAATAGTAATAGTTTATACTTTATTAACTTAATTAATAATATATAATAAAATATATAATTTAAACAATTTAAACTTCTTATTAAGTGGAAAGGATATTAAATATAAACCTAGGAAATCTATAACCAGATTAAGGCCAACGCGCCTTTCTTAGTAAAAGAGTTCTATAAGGACTATCCTTTATGGCCTACTCTAGCTAGATAGATATAATATAAAGGTAAACAATTGCCCCCTAATCTAAATATATAAAACATAATAGTAAAAAGCTTAAAATTAAAAAGAACTTAAAATATACTAGAACGCTTATAACGCGATTATATAACACAAAATAGGCTATAAGTCTTAATTAAAATTAAATTATTTAGACCTTTGGTTAAAAGGGGGGGTACTATAATAGGACTAGCCTAGTTATAGTAGGAATGTCTTAGTAAAACACTTAATAGATAAATTCTGACGCTTTAATTAAATTCTACCAAATTCTGCCAAGTTGATTAAATTCTACCAAAATTAATTAAATTCCGCCAAATTCCGCCAACTTAATTAAATTCCACTAAATTCCACTAAATTCTACTAATATAATAGAATTTAGTTAAAACCTGTTAAAATCTATATAGGCTTATGCCTACGCGTCTACTGCTAAGACCTTAAATATTTAGTTACAAGTTTCCTATATTCCTTTCTCTTCTTTATATAACGTCTTGTACTCTACAATAGCTATATACCCTTAGATTTAGATAGAATTTATATTATTTCTTTAAATCTTCCCTAAAGCCTCTTTGCGCTCTTATATTTAATAAGATTAGCTATATCTTCTTTTAGTTAACTTAAGGCATAACAGAGTTAGTTAGCTTTAGTTAGGTAGTAGTTAGCATTACTAGTTAGCTTATTTTTAAGCTAGCTTAAGAATAATTAGAGTTCTTATTATTTGCTAATAAATATTAGAGGGTCTAGTAGTTATTTGGATTATTATAGTACGGTAATTAGATTAGGGTAAATAGTTACTATAGGTTTGGGACCCTTATCCTACGTATTTATTTCTAGAGAAGGCGTTTGGTCTTAGGGCCCTATTATAGGTATCTTAAGGGTATAGACTTCTTCTTAGAGGCCCTTAATTATTTATAGGTATTGTGCCTCTTATTTAGCTTATTATTAAGTTAAAGTAGCTTAGTTTTACGTAAGGGCGTTTATAAAGGACTTGTATATCTTTACCAATTGTTCTTAGAGTATAGATATAATACCAGTAGCTGTTATAGAGGCTTTAGGGTTATTCTGCATTTTGGAGGGTAGTATATAAGGTTAACGCAACGTAGTATTATAGAGCGAGTATAAGCGGTGATAATATATAGCAGAGTAGATATTATTAAGCTATATATATAAACTGTATAATAAAGTTAAGATGTTATATAAGGAGAGAAGGTAAGGAAACGGGAAAAAAGGGTATATATTGTTAGTTTAGTTGCTTAGTTAATATATATATAGAGCAGAATAGGATTTAAGTAGCGGTCCTAGCAGAACTTAATAGGATTTAGTAGACTTGGCAGAATATAGCAGAATATAGCAAACTGCTATTAGATTGCTATATATTGCCAGCAGATTGCCATTGGATTATTGTCTTGTGGTTAGTCTCTTCTTGCTATATTAGTGGAAATAGGTGGAAACAGGTAGACGTATATAAGGTATTACAAAGGTGTCCTATAATATACCCCTACCTAAAACATTATCCCTTAACGTTTCCTTATAACCTCCTTAGTAGGTAATAAATACCTAAAGATAGAAGATAGCCTAACACCTAATACTTCTTTAACTTTTCTAAAGCCACCTATACTCCCTTAATTATTACTTCTATTTCTTCCGCATTATCCTTATCCGTAACACCCTCCGCCTTAAGCTCTATACTTATATTATTATATATCCTAACAGCACCAAATTGGAGGCTTAAAGATACTTTTTCTTAAATAGTATCCATCTCTACTTTTATCTCTTTCTATATAGAAGATTGTAAAACACTAAACTTAATTACCTATTCTTCTAAAACAGTGTCTTTTTCTAAGATTAGCAAAGGCATTAGACGGCTTAATACTACTAGTTTATTACCAATCTCCAGGGCATTAACAAATGCTAATAAATGCTTAGAAGTGGCGCCTTAAAAGTCATCTCCTTTAAGCTTATTTATATCCTTTGGCTCCTAATTAACTTCTATAGGTACTACTCTATTATTAAAGATATTAGGACTAAGATTTAGAGTAGTATTTCTAGTATTCTAAGGTGTAGTAGCTCTATCTTCGCTTCTAGAACAACTTTTAGAACTATAATTGGTTAATAGGAGAGCACTAGAACTCCTATTAACTAGGTTAATCCTATATCTTAGACCTAAAATTAAGCATTTAGGATATTCTAGGTCGTCTACGGGACGCCTATACCCTTATTCTTTTTCTAAAAAGTAAGGCTTTTTCCTAAACACTTCTCGCTTAAATTCCTCTAGCTCTTTAAAGCTAACGTAGTTCCCTAGTAAGCTGGCCACCCTAGCAAGCTGGCCACCTTAAAAACTTACCAAAAATTAGAGATTTTATACTTTAATATCTTAACAACCACTTAATAATAAATTCTAATAATTTAGATTTAGACTTTTATATACACTCTGCAGCTTCTATTAAAGTTATATAGTAATTTAGCTTTATTTTAGCACCTAAATTATAGTATTTTAAAAACCACTTAACTAATTATCATATAACTTTAATAGAAGCTATAGAGCGTATATAAAAGTCTAAATCTAAATTATTAGAATTTATTATTAAGTGGTTGTTAAGATATTAAAGTATAAAATCTCTAATTTTTGGTAAGTTTTTAAGGTGGCCAGCTATAAGGGCGCGAAGAGGCTTCAGGGAAGATTCGAAGGAATAATATAAATTCTATCTAAATCTAAGGGTATATAGCTCTTGTAGAGTATAAGACGTTATATAAAGAAGAGAAAGAAATATAGGAAACTTATAATTAAATATTTAGGGTCTTAGCAGCAGACGTATAGGCATAAGCCTATGCGGATTTTAATAGGTTTTAACCAAATTCTATTACGTTAGTAGAATTTAGTGGAATTTAATTAAGTTAACAGAATTTAGCGGAATTTAATTAATTTTAGTAGAATTTAGCAGAATTTGATTAAAGCGTTAGAATTTATCTATTAAGTGTTTTACTAAGACATTCCTACTATAACTAGGCTAGTCCTGTTATAGTACCCCCCCTTTTAACCAAAGGTCTAAATAATTTAATTTTAGTTAAGACTTATATCCTATTATATATTATATAATTATATTATAAGCGTTATAGTGCATTTTAAGTTCTTTTTAATTTTAAGTTTCCTACTATTATATTCGTATATTTATATTAAGTAGTAATTATTCATCTCTATATTATGTCTATCTAGCTAGAGTAGGCCATAAAGGATAGTCCTTATAGAATTCTTTTACTAAGGAAGGCGCGTTGGCCTTAATCTAGTTATAGATTTCCTAGGTTTATATTTTATATCCTTTCCACTTAATAAGAAGTTTAAATTATTTAGATTATATTTTCTATTATATATTATTAATTAAGTTAATAAAGTATAAACTGTTACCGTTATTAACAATTATAAAAGGTAATGGTAGAATTTTATAAGTTATAGAATTATCTTTTAAAGGTTATAATAAGCTTATATAAAACATTAGGTATATTTTTTATCTTAGTTAGCAGTTTAAGCTTATAGGCGTATAGGCTTAGTTTCTTTTTAGTTTAGTATAGGCCTATAAACTTCTAATTAAGTTTCTTTAAGGGCTGTTAAGTCTTTAGGTTTTATATATTTAAGTAAACTATTTTACCTTCCTTAAAGTCCTATATAGGAGCTTATTCTTTATTTAATAATAATTCATTGCTTAACGTCCGATTCGGATCCCTATTAGGCCCATACGGACTACTCCTTATATATATATGGGGAGAAAACTCTATATAAGAAAACCCTATAATCCATCTCCCTGCCTTTTAGGACTTGCCTATATAGCGCCTATAGAGCGCCTATAAGTCACCTATAGTGCTCTACTACCTTACTTTTTAACCTCCTTGGGAATTACTGCTGCTGTAATAAGCCTACGGATGTGCTAGTATCGCGAACTTAACTCTACTACTGTAGAGTTATTAGGGGGCGCCTAGTGCTTGCCCCTTTGCCTTTTATTACTATTTCCTTTGCGACCTAAAACTAGTCTAGTATATTTTAGCTAATAAGCCACTGGGTAACCGCCTTAAGACCTTTTTATATTAAGAGTAGTATATTATAGTTCTCTGTGCTAGCTACTAAGAATATTACTTCTCGGTTAGTGCGTAAAGGGCATAATAGTATTACGTATTTTAGTAACTGTCTTAGCTAGCTATATTTACATCTTAGGCTACCTACTAGGATATCTACCTAGTAGAGCTAATCTTTTAGTCCTATTATTCCTATTCTTAGGAGTGTTGCTATTATATTTTCTGCCTTTATTAGGCCTTCTTAGAGCCTTTAGGTATTTACCCCCTATAGTATTAACTATACTGCGGCCTGGGTTCCTCTTGCCTAAAATAGCCTCTATACCTTTAACTCCTATATACCTCTCTAGTGTTGGTCTAACTAGTATTATATTGCGGTAGATGGTTTCCTAGTACTCTTTTATACTTTACTTTAGCTCCTTTCTCTCTCTTACTATTATCTTTACTAGTCTCTTGCGCGTTTTCCTTCCTCCTCTATATAGGCCTAGGCCCTAATACAGCACTATTCTTTTTCTACTTTTTCCACCTGTTTCTCTAATATATCTTCCCTACTTTAGGGTTATTAGCTAGCTCTCCTATAGGGCACCCTAGGGTCCCTCTATAGTTTATTTAGGCGTGACTTAATGTACTTTATAACACTAGAGTTACGCTCCCTTTACACCCTTTATATTGCAGCGACTTCAATATATAATTATAGGGGGGGGGATATTAGCTTCCTTCTTAAGCAGTTCTATAGCCGTTTACTTATACCCGCCTGTTATGCTCTAGAGGTAGGCTATTTGGACCTTTTAAAGTGGTTTAAGAAGTAATTTAGAGGGGCCTTTTTTGGTTTCTCCTATAGCCCAGATACTAGATCTATACGTTATAGTTAGCCTAACAACTGCTGTGTATAGTAGGCGTAACCTCTAGAAGCATGGACCCTATATAGAATTAATAATTCTAGATATTGCGATATACTACGCTTAGCCGATACGGGCCGCTTATAACGTATATACGCTCCACTAGAGCTTACTATCTACCTATACTTCTAATACCCTTAGGCCTTAAACTAGTTGGCCCCTAAAGCCTTAGATATAGATTATATGCTAGAGATTTATAGGTTAATTACGGTTTCTTATAAAATAGATTAGCTAGTATTTCTCTAGTAAGAATTAGACTCTATATTATCTTACCCATTCTATATAGGTGTTATAGGCTTTCTCTAATATTCTGCAGTTCTTTATAGCTATTAGCCTATATATAATTAGGTTTATATCGTTAATAAAGTCTATCCCCTAGGTCGCCCCTTTCTTAAAGGACTTAAGTAGATTGCTTATAAAGAAAAGGAAGAGTATAGGCAAGAGGGGTAATCCTTATAGTATTCCTGTTATAACTATAATAGGGGGGCTCTGGTATCTACTAAAGACTAGTAATATTTCTTTTTAGCCTATAAACCCTTAAATAAATTATATAATCCATTTTAGGAAGCCCTTTGCCCTAAGGATATATAGGAGGCGCTTATAGGGTATATTGTTATAGGCACCACTAATATCTAGGCTAAGCATTAATACTATAAAGTCCCTTCGCATCGCCCATATAGATTTAACGGTGGTAGTGAGTAACATAAGTGCTAATAGTATTAAGCGGTTCTTTCTTGCCCCTATTTAACTTTATGGTAATAGGGCATGTTCCTTAGCTATATCTACTATATAGTCCGCTATTACCCTTTCTAGGATCTTGCTAAGGGTGTTTTCTAAGGTAATAGGGTGGTAGCTTCCTAGGATTAAGTAGTCTGCTTTACCTTCTTTTTATAGAATAACCGTCGCCATAGACCTTCCGAGTTGCGGGTAGTAGCCTATAGTAAAGTATACTCTAGCTATATCTATAAGCCAAGGTGCTATAAGTGGTCCACAGGTCTTTAAGGCCTTATTTAGTATCCTATCTAGACCTAGTACTATATTATTTAAAAGGCGGCTAATAGTTCTAGCCATTTCCTCTATTATTATGTCACTGTTAACCTATAGGCGAGTTACCGGTGTTTTACCTATAATGTTACTAAGGTCTACTGGAGCCGGTTAGGGGAAAACCCTTTCTATAAGGATCTTTGCCTTCTTATTATTATTATTAGTGGCCTATAACTCCCCTACTCTTTATAGAGGTGGTAGGTATAAGTCTTCTACTAAGCACCCTACCTTTTTCTTTACCTATTTTGCTATAGCCCAAAGGCCCTTATTATAGGGGAGGCTTGGGTTAAAAGTATACTTATTTATAAACCGTCTCCAGTTATTCCTTACTTCTTTTTTTAGGGTATTCTTTAACTGGTTTCTTATATCTTTATATTATCTCTCGTCTTTAGAGTTATGGCTGCTTATATATTTCCTTCTTACTTATTATTAGCTAGTAATAAAAACCGCGCATTATACAGACTATATGTGTTGCGTGTAGGGGCCTAGTTATAAGACTAGGCAGTGCTCTTTTAGCCTATTTTTAATTGCTGCCTAGATCCTTTTTAGTCTTTAGTTAATTTCCTTAAGGGTAGCTAATAAGCCTTACTTATTTGGTATTAGGTGGATTTCTTCTAGGTCTTAAAGTTGTTATTTAACTATACTAAGGAAGCTATCTGTCTTAAGCTTCCTTATTGCGTATCTTTTACTATTTAGTTGCGCCTTAATATCTAGGTCTAGCTATATTTAGATAGGGATATGGTCTAAGGCGAGTACCTATTCTTTTTTAGGGTTGCACCTTTTAAGTCTTTAGTATAGGCCTTTGTCTATAAATATGAGGTTAATTGTACTTCTAGCAGTACCTTATTGCCATATAATTGCTCCTAGGGGGGTAGCCAGTTTAAGGCCCTAGATGTCTATAGCTCTTAATAGGCACTCTACCTATTATTTAGCAGTAACATGGATACCCTCTTACTATAGGTAGTAGAGGTTTATATCTCCTAATAGAATAGACTCCGTGCCTTTGGTTTCTAGTAAGCTTATTACTAATATAATATTCTCTATTTATGGGACCCCTTTAACCCTAGGGTTATATATATTAATAATTTGTACCAGACCCCTATATAACTGGATTATTATAACTGCAATATCTGGGTTAACTACCTGCTATAACTATAAGGATAGGCTAATAGCCTTGCTTATTATAAAGCACACGCGTATAGCTACTCTTGGTTTATATAGGAGCTAAAATCCTTAGGGGCAGTATATTAATTATATATAGGTATTGTAGTACGGTTCTTATATAGTAAGGATATAGTATTTCTCTAGGTCTAGACTGTCTAGTAGGGGTCTTATAAGATGGTGGTTTATATTACCGCAGTTATACTATATAATAGATAGGTGGCGGACCCCTAGCAAGGGTTTTTTATCTCTTCTTTATTCCTTACTTCTTCTATTTCTTCTTTCTCTAGGATTTTTAGAACTTCTATCTCTTATATTTATACCCTAGTCGCTACTTATTTTATATAGAGCTCTCTATTCCCGTATCTTATATTTCTACTAGCGCTTTTATATCTAAATCTATTATTGTCTCCGGTTCTTCCCCTGATCTTACTAGATAGCTATATGCCCTTTATAGGTTGGCTGTAAATGTTATATTTACCGCGTTAGGTCTAATTCTTAATTACCCTAGTCTTAAGCTTACTATAGCTGTCTATAGGGGCCTTCCTATAGGGCGTCCTTTCCCTTATAACCCCTATAACCCTTATATCCCTATTTAGTCTAGTAATATCGCGTGGCGTTGCTTCTAGCCTATTAAGGCTTAGGATAGCTGGCCTAGCCCCCTAGTATTAAAGGTAGGGAACGCTAGGAAGGCACCTACGTCCCCCTAGCTTATTGCCTATTGTTTCTATTTATATAACCTAGCGTGTAGTTATTTCTATAGCTATTAAGCCCTTACCTTCTATCTCCTAAATTTAATACAGTCTTTTCTCTCCTACGCCTTATATATGCTTTAGTAGCAGTTTACGCATTTTATCTAGTCTTAATTTAAGTAGTGTCTTGTATTATAGGGGCCTGCATAGTAGCCGCAGCACACCTATTCTGCGTATGTGGATTAGGTATGTCCCTATTATATATAGCAATAGTATTATTCTAGGCATAGTCTATAGTTATAGAGCCTTGTGTTATATATAAGGCTATTTATAATTATTCCTTTTTAGATAAGGAGTTTTTGCATTCCTAGTATAAGTATGCTAATAATAAGGGAGCTATATATTTAACTAGTATCTCTTTAATAAGTCTCTAGCGACCCTTATATCCTCTTATTATTCTTATTGTTTGCTTAGTTTGTATTTTCCTATTAGAGCTATTAGATTTAGGTGATTTTAAATCCTAGTATAAGGCGTTCCGTTTATCTTACTATCTCCTATATAATTACTATGTTGTCCACCTAGCATCCCTTTTCTACCCTAAGGCTTAAGGGAACCACTAAGACTTTAACTGGGTAATCCTTATAAAGTACTTTTATGCTAATATGTTCTCCTAGCCTATCCTCTACCCTTATAACTCGTTCCTTTAACTGTTAGTCCTTTAGGGTAACTCTAATGTCTCCGCTCCTAAGGTATTGGACTATAATAGCGTTATAGACCTCTTTATAGATTTTTATAAGGACTTCTATTTCTAACTATCCCCTAAGCCCCTCTACTTTTTCTATATTTAGTTATATTGTAATTATATACCTAGTTATTATCTTAAGGGGGGTGGGTTCCCTATACTATAGGAGCGTAGCTACAGCGGCCTAGGTACAGTTCGCTAGTAAAGGGGGGTTTTATTTATTTTTAATTTTATTTAGCTATTAGAGGATTTAATTAAGGGTTTGCTAAAAGGGTGCCTAAGGTTTACTAGACTAGCGGAGCTATTCTACTAGCTGTGTTAGTTTATTATAGCTAATAGTTGCTCCCCTATAATTCTAGATACTAGATATATCTAATAGGCTTTATATTTTATTAGATACCTTCTTAATAGGGGTATTTCCGCTTTATAGTATGGTATTCGCCCATCTTTATTATGGAGGGCCATTGCTAGGCGTAGTTCTGGCGGTCGCGCGTAAGTACAAACTACTGTTGTATAACGTGTGCCTCCCCTGCGATGCATGTATTTTAGGGGGATTCTCTAGGTATTTTTCAGGGATCTTTTGGTTAGTTTTGGTCTTTTAGGCTAAGTGCAGCAAGAGCTCCAAAATGGCGACTATCTTATTCTTTATATATATACTATTCTTATACTATTTAAGTGTATATTAATTTACTTTATAATAGTTCTATTAATTACTTTATTTAATTAGCGAAGTTATAAGTATTAATTAACTAGATCTATTTAATTATAGGTCCTATTATATTAATTTTAGGTTATAGTTTAAATCTAAGTTAAGGATTTTATCTATAGGTTATATAGAATAATATTACGCCTATTAATATATTTATTATATTATTTGCAGTAAACTTAGCTAAAGGCAGCTATTTTTCCCAATTATTTTATAGGTAAAAGTAGTATATTTATAAATATTATTCTATAATTATATTTATAATTTTAGTTTAACTATCTGTCTCTAAATAAAATATAGTTAAAAGTTATATTTAAATACTTAATTATTTATATAGAGCTTGCTAGAAGCCTAAAATAAACTAGCTTCTATAGTTAGATATTATTAAGTTAGAAAGTCTATATAGCTTAAAGATATACTTAATAAAATATTTAGCTACTAATATTATATTAATTAAGTCTATAGGAATTATATATTATATTTTTATAAGGCGGTTAATAACTATTAGAATCTTATTATTAGGGAAGATGTAGCCAGATTTGGAGGTTCCTACCCCCCGTTTTAGGAGGCTGTTTCTCCTTGCTTAGACCCATATCTGTCGCTGCTTTTACAACGTGCTAAGTATACTAAGGCGGGCAGGGTCTCCCTTACTTACTAAACCTAGAGGCGCGCGTACAGCCCTATAACGCACCTCTTGAAGTTCCCTAAACGTCCCTTAGCGGCTATTTAAGAAGCTATAGACGCTGCCTACCTAATCTAGTTTCTACCTTCGTCCTTATCCTCCGCCAAAAGCACTACCCTTATATAACAAAACCTCCCTTCTGCACTATGCTCTGTATGCATTTTCCCCTGCTATTATGTCGTTTATTTCTAATACTCGATTTATAGGTTTCTACTTATAGGGTTTTTTTGCCCTGTCCCACTTTTAAGAACACCTATCTCCCGTAGAGCCTTTTTTAGCGTTTTTATTAACAGCAGTCGCTCTTAAGCTAGCTTCTACATATAGGCAACTAGCAGCTGCTAAAGCACTAAGACACTACGCGTTTAACCACTATGCCCTCTTAAAGTAAGAAATGGCGAAATATAGATTTAGCCTCTAGCTTAGACCTTAAACTAGGCAAGCCGTCTTGTTCTAAGCCAGCTTTAGACTTAGATTTAAGCTCTAACTTTAGAGCTAGGGAAGACGCCAATTCCAAGGGGGAATATTTGCGGTAGAGGATTGCGTATTATAAGGACTAAGGAAGAGCAAAGTTAAAATAAAAGCCCTAGTCTACTTCTCTTATTAAGCGTAAGTTCTAGGAGTAGAAAAAGTTCGTTTATATTTAAACTAAGATTTACCTTATAATACTAACGATTTGTATTTAGATTCTGTTTAAAAGTTAAGTCTAACCTAACTAAGGCCCTTTATCAGTGCGCGGCCGATACGTTCAAAACATACCTCAAATGGCGCGTAAAGAATTCTTAAATTAAGAAGGAAAGCGCGATCAAGGCGTACTGGAGATGAATACTGTATAAATTCATAGATGTGGTAGGCCATAGTATAAACAATGGCGCAGAACTTGATATACAAAATATGGGGCAATCTTTGATTTTTTAAAAAAAACTTAGCTAATTTGTTATAGTGGATTCTAACCTACTTAACGCTAATATATAACCTGGACACGTCAGAGAAAAAAAAGCATACAATATATATGTAAGACTTATATGCAATTATTGATGCCCATTAGATAATAGACGCGAAGCCTTGCTATAGTCGTTTTCAAGTATAAATGGGAGCAATTCTCCTTCTCTCTAGTACTATAGCAACAAGACCCTAAGCTCTTGTTAAAAGTTCAAGCGTAAGAGGCTCTAATAAAGCGCTTTTGTATAAATATATTACAATCCTAAAAGTTCACGATGTAAAAAACTTTAATTAAATTATAACTGTTGCCCTTATAAGTCTTGTGCATATCAAGAATTCTAGAGGCAAAGGCAGACGGTATATAGCAACGCTAATTAAAGACGGCGCGAATGGCGCTAATAGACCTATAGTAAGAGGTTTATTTTCCGTCTTAAAAGCATCCTAGCTTTTTATATCCTATCCCATCTTATAAGCCTTGCTATTGCGGATAATGCATTTTAACGCCATTATACTTCGCCAAAAGAGATTTTTAGACTCGAAATCCTAGTAAACAAAGAGAGTCTTAAAGTGAAGTTTAAGAAGAAGATAGATAAACAACCCATCTTTTAAGATATTAAGATAATGGCTGGTTATAGGGGAGTATTGGACACTAAAGCATTCCCTTACCAGAAATGCCGCGATTACTATATATGGTTAGGCCGAGTGGCCGGGTTTAAATAATTACTTAAACTTTACTAGCTGTAATAAGTGTCTAAAAGGAAATTAAATAGTAAGTGTCTAATTTAATATAAGTGTATTTGTTAACTGACCTTTCTAGGCACCCTTACTCTAGAAGAGCGAAATTAGATAATAGGTTATTATGGCGATACCTACCAACAGTTTTATTTACTTAATTTAATTAAGCGCGATTTCTAGTTAATCTACTTTGGGACTCTATTACAGGACGACCTTATCTAATATACCGCACGGATAGGGATCTTAAGGGATAAGCAGGCCCCTATAGGTCTAACTAATGAGCAGAAGCTTAAATTCTAGTTAGAACTTAATTAACACCCTAATATTCTACAGCTTTGCGAGAAACGAGAGCGATATAAGCAAAAAATCAGAAGCTGGGGATATCACCCTATTAACACCGTGAAGGGAACGAAACTATACAACCGTTACAACGAAGCTAGATATAAACTTCATAGTGTTATAAACGTCCTGCGCAAACAAAAAGAGGACCAGGTTATTCTTAATTTTTATAACGCTATCGACAATTACGATATTAAAAGACAGCTTAGTGGTAGCGTTGGGACGGACATTCCCACCCGTTTAGCTATATAGTATAAATTTCGCGAATGTGCTGCTATTACTAAACTGCTATTTTAGCCGCTAAACGAACTTGAAGAAGGGCACGCTATAAAACTCTATATAAAGTTTATCCGCAATCTTGTTAAGTATTATAATTAATAAGAGAGCCAGCAGAATGGGATCCCAAGCAAAGCTATTAGATTTTAACTTAAGTCTAAAGTAGACTAAAGTGTAATAGGCGTAAAAAGAGGTGCAAGTAATACCGATACTAGTACCTATTAACAGGCAAAGCAGCAGAAAGAATAGATTAGCTTAGACTTGCCTTTCTAAGAAAACCTAGATAAGACGCGGAGCGCGGTCCTAATTAAGAAAGAGGGTATTAAGATAATACAGCTGCCGTATCCTATAACATTTACTGATCTTATTTGCCTTATCTGTATTGGTGATAACTAACTCTTGATACTAAGGCAGACCCGCCTATTTACGAAGAAGGATACACTATAGAAGCATCTTAATAATTACGTTGCAGAAGGAGTATTTAGGCAGGGGTTCTACTGTAAGCATCCTTGTTGTTTAGAGTAGATTAAGGGACTTAAGTATTTCAAAAATCACGCAGCCCTTGTGCATGGCGTATAGCATCCAATTAAGAGGCACCGCTAGGTAAGTCACCTTGCCTATATAAGAATCCTATGCTGACCCTCTAATACCTATAGAAAGGCATATAACTGGTAAATTTAGAACCATGCGCTTAGTATATATAGGACCTTTTCCTAGTCATTGTGCGCTTATCTTATTATTCTTTGCCACTTTTTATTTTATTTTAGTCTGTTATTATCTAATCCTATTCCAGTATTTAGTAGAGTAGATATAATGACTAGGATTCTATAATTCGTCTAGGAGAGCAAGGGGTGATAGGTAAGATAAGAGCAAGGTAAAGGTAAGATAAAGGATAAGATAAAGGGTAAGGTAAGGGGTAAGGTAAGATAAGGGGTGGCTAATAGGGGATAGATAATATAGTTGCTATATAATATCTAACGGACCGACTATAAACAAGATATATATTCGAATTTCTTAGATCAACCTAAACATGACTTCCTACCTAAGCTGATCTCCTAAGCTATATATCTTCGCTGGCACTTTTTGTAACGAAGTATATAAGGGTAATTAGGGTCAGATAGATAACTGCTGTCCTTAATATAATATATAAACTCGGCGCTGTAACCGATATTATAACAGGCCCTAGTCGTGCAGAGGGTATAAAGACAGTTATTAATGTTTTTACTTTTGCGCTTAGCTGCGGCGTACCTCGCCTTGGCGGATTAAAGTAGTGATTCTATTTATTATAGCTAAGATTAGACAGCTTGAAGTTTCTATATAAAAATTTTCTTTATGTCCTTAGATGCGGTAATCGCTGTCCGTATAATACTGATGGCGAAATCACTTATAACGTCCAGCTTTGCAAAGTCCTCAAGTTTAATAAGCTCTTTAATATACTCGGCCGCTATTAAGGTAATTATATTATGCAATACTAAGTCGCCTATTAGGCTAAAGATATTTTTAATAATATTAGGGAACCTATCCGCAGACCAGCTAGTTCCTAAAATATATTAGATTTTTATATTCGCAAGCTCTTTTAGCTGTGGTATATTATAGTAATCGGCAATTGCATTAACGCGGATATAGTAAAATATAATATCGGCCGTTGTTGGCTATATCGTTGTGTCTTTATTATCGCCACCGCCATTGTTATAGTCCCTCTTGTATATAAATTGGATTATTCTCTTAACGGTGCCAGAATCGAATTCGTTAATATTTATAATATTAGTTACCGCCTCCTACCCGTTAGTTAGTTAGTTAGGGTCAATTCTATAAGATATTTAGTTAGCTTTTACCTAAAAGCCTCTATCACAGGCAGCTATAAGTACAGGAGATTGGGTGCATATAATTGCTTTATAAACTTTAAACTCCAGCCCCTAGTATATAAGTTTTAAGTTGCTATATTTCTCGCTGTCTATAAGCTGCGCTAAGCCAAACGGAACACTTTTAAATGGTATATTTCGTTGGTTTTCCTTCCTGGTTCTAGTTTTAACTATGTTTTAAGCAATGTTTAAGGGAGTGATTTGGTGTTAAATAGGACGATTAAGAATAAGAACTCTACTTTATTAAACATAGCTCTAGAGCCTCTATATATATATTAAAAAGTCGTCGTTAGCTTTGTCTAATCTGCGATAGATTTGGCTAATTAGTTAGAGCCTTAAATGTCAGTCGCTTAACTAAGGACTTATATAACTTCTAAAGTTCTAGGAAGGGGTGTGCGGCCGTAGCGCCTAGAAGCAGTTAGGTTATATAATAGAGGCTTAGTTAGAGGACGTATTCCTATAGCTTAGGTTAAGGCTCTGCACTCCTCTAAGCCATATTAAGCAAAGTTAAATAGTATTATATTCCTGCGTACCGGCCCGCCAATTATACTATTCCTGCGCCTCTAAGAGCGGTTTCCCGGCTATTGACCTTCTTATTATCGGCTGGTTATAACAATGGTTCTAAAAGAGTCCTCTATATATATCTACACGCGTTTCCTGCTTATATAAGCAGAGTCCTTTCCTGTTTAGTCTCCGCAGCAACTATTTTGGTATTTATAGTAGTTACCCCGGACCCTATAGATTTATTTATTCTTTCCAATATCATTCAGTTTATTAGGTCGAAGTATACTTTTTAAATAAGGGGCACTAACTAGATTCTTGGTTGATTACTTTATAAGTCTTAAAGATACTATATTCCCTACTAACAATTCGCTAACTAAGTAAATAGATTAATAAAACCAACCTCGCGAATATACTACTACCATATAAAGCTTGGTAAATAAAAATACATTTTCTAAATTAATAGGATCTAGTACAAAGAGTAATTATATAATGCTTTAGCATATTTAAGATACCTTAGAATTACACAACTTTACTATTATTAGCATTAATAAAATGTCTTTTAGGAAATAATTTACCTTCCTCTATTATTAGTAAAGGGAACTCTACTAGTATGTTAGATATTTATTTAACATTTTACGCATATTATAGAGGACTTATACGTACCAAAATTAGCTAAGGGCACTAAAGAACAATGCTAAGAAGTAACAGAAGAGGTATGCAATGCAGTATCGTTGTATATCTATAGTGGAGGCATAAAACCTAAAGGAGCCTAACTATGCTCTATATTACTATAGTGCTTATCCCTTACGTAGCCGCACTTATATAGCGATATTCCAGTCTTTCTAGAGAACCCTAGATATAAGCAAATCCAGCACCAGGAGATGCTTTTGAAGAGAAAATTTAGTTCCGGGTAATGTAGTTATTTAGGTAAGGCCGCCAAGGAGTTTAAGAAAAATAGGATGGTAGATAAATCTAAGGATAGGGAGTAGAACTAAACTCCTAGTATTAATTTATCCTCTTTATTTCCTGTTATTCTTCTATCTATCTCTTCTGCTAGTTTTCCAGCCTCCTTTAATATTTTTAGCTCTGGGTTACGCTTCTTTCTTTCTACTTGTAATTTATAAACGCATTGTAAATCCGCCCGTAAACATCTTAGGCAAGGTTTATCGTCATCGCCATTATACCCAACTTTCTTAGAGGAGCATCGAAGGCATTAATTTTTATTTAGTGGCAATTTCCGCCTTATAACAGCCTTTATTTCATGACGCCGCTTATGTCGCTTAAGGAGGTCATATTAGAAGAAAACTTTAGAGCATTCGTCGCAATAGTAGGCTGGCTTAGTGTCTATAAGAATTAGGAATATACGCTGTAGTTAAGTAGGGCAGTAACCTATAGGATAGTTAGTGTCGTGTTAAGTGCTCCGCTCGCAAGTAACTCTTTATGCAATTATTATAGTTACACGCGTAATCTTTCCTAGGTGGTAGCTGCCCCCCTATAGGTAAACTCTTAACTCTAGTAACTATAGGGCGGAATATCCTTTTGCTTACCTATTTCCATTCTATTACGGCAGTTAGTAGTAAAAGGTAGACGGCTAAGTATATATGCGATATTGAAGAAGTTTAAAATACAGAAATATATAGAATTAAAGATATAAACTACTAAGAGGAGGCAGGATATAAAGTTTCCACATATTAACGTGGCGCTAACACTAATATTATATATAGAATAATCTGGCGTATTAACAATTAATATAGCGATATAAGCATTCCTAATATAAAACACTAGATCTCTCTCTATTTAAAGTATAAGTTATCCTACTATTTCGCGTTCTAGATAGTAGAAGAGTAGAATATAAAAAGTTAAAAAGATAGACTATTAGGGAGCGGACTGCTAAGTAGAACCTTTAGAAGTTTTAGAGAGTCCTATATTTAGAAAACGCTGCGCAGGTAGAAGAAGCGAGCAAGAAAAAAGGGCCACTTTAATTACCTGTAATACTTATAGGGAACACGTGTCGTGCTTATTACTATTATTTGGAGTATACATACTCCTAAATTGTTTTGGTTTTAAGACGGCTTATCTTCTTAAATAGGCAATAAGCTTTGGGGATAAATCCAATTAGCTCCTACCAAGCCTGTTAAATAATTATATCAAAGGCTTACAGAATATAGAGAGTTGTAGAATAAGGCTTAGGTTATCTAACCTTAAGAATCTCCTACGATTTGGCTTAGATTATGTCCAGGATAACATTAAGAGGAAAGAAAGTAATATTAGTTTCTTGTCTAAATTATAGCGGAACCCTAAATGGTTTAGTAGCTTATAGTGACTACTAAATCCTAGACGCCTTCGCACCGTAACTACTAAATTATAGACGCCTTTGTATTACAACTACTAAATTATAGACACTTCCGCACCAGGACCACCAGGTTATGGACGCTCTATACTATAAGCACTAGCATAAAGAGCCCTATATTAAGATCTAATCCAATTATGATATGCGTACTAGATTTAATAGTATTAGTAATAAATCCCAGTAGCTTAAGATGGTAAAGGGGATGTACTTATTACTTATCTAGTATTTGTCTAGAGGGCCCTATATAGTGTTACGTAATACGAGCTCCTGTGTAAATACTTTATCAATTCCCAGCACTCTTTGGTGGCAATGGGGATCTTAGGTACCCTGCTTTTCCAATACTTAAAGCGATATACACTCCTTTAATTAGTGATCCTTTTTATTTAAGAATAAAATGCTCAAATTTATTGCTGTTATTTAATATCCTTTAATATCTATTCCCTTCTGTTTGCTACTAGTAATGTATAATTATACCTAGGTTCACTACAAGTGTTCTTATCTCCGCTATACTATAAGAGCTTGGTGCACGAAATACCAGGAAATGTAAAAAAGATATCCGGTAAATATTGTTGCAATATAAGAGCAAATATTTAAGCCATTAATGTATAACTAATTTTCTGTTATAGTGAATACAGGCTTAATAAAAACTGCAGTACGCCTTTGTAGGTCTATATAGAGGCCTAAGAAGCTTATATAAGAATTTCTTCTAGGTAACTGCAAATACACATTAAATCAAGAGGCTTACTCGAATATGCATAAGGCAAAGGAGGAAATGATTTGACGAACGCGAAGGGGGCTGCGTATTGCTGGCAAAGGGCGTATATAATTCTCTTCTTCGTAAATACACTATAAATAAGCATTTAGGGTGGAGAAACCAAACTATCTCTAATAAAGCATTTAATGTGTTCCAAACCTAGCGATAAGTAATAGTTATTATGTATATCCAGCCCGAACGAAACTTGCTTTGGAACGGCCCCTAGATGGTAAGACCTTAGATATAGGCTAGGTAAACCTCAGTATGTGTATTTATAACATTCCGCTAACCGCCCGCCCGTCAAACACATCTGATAGCTTTTAAATGGGATAGCGGTAAGTAGCTCTTTGTACGCTATAGATAGCATGTACACTAACATTTACAAAGAAACTAATATATACAATAAATGTATCTGTAGAAACATCTCCACCTCACCCCCAACCTGCTAAACGTTGATGTCTATTAAAGAGAAAAGATCCATAATACCGTTTGTTTTTATTATATAAAGATCTCGCTGCGTAAATTAGTGTTTTAGAGGATATATTTAGGCTATTGCCCACAATATAAGTGGACAAAGCCGCCTTCACCAAGGCTGTTACCGGTCGCATTCTCGCCCTTAAGCATTATATAGGAGCTAGACATTTTCAACCCCCAAAGACAAAAGGAAAGTGGGTTTGTTCTATTAAAGATTATAACAGAAATTACTAGCGTTTAGATTTATATTATAAGCATATTAAAACTTCAGAAGGGTTCAGGCATAAAATTCTAAAGCGTTATTTTAACCAGGATACGTGTCTGCTGTATAACTACCAATTCAACTCTTCCACTGGTCTTCTTTAATATAAGCGGAAAGCTTATAGTGTGGAAGCTTTATTGCAGACTTAAATGTTCACACCATTTATAACGTATATTAAAAAGAGTACGTTGTAAGATTATATCATTTTAGAAATACTTACAGAGATATAGACTTATAACTAGTAAAGGCTAGCAATCAAATAAAATAAATAGAAGACTCTACCGTTTATATATTTTATACAGACTCGCCAAAACCTGGCTTTAATAGTGGTGGCCAAGGAGAATCCATTCCTCCAAGTGCTAAAATGGGCCCCTTGACTTCAAAAGCTGAAGATAGCACTTAAATGCCTATCCCAACGTCTTTTACAGGAGACTTTAAATTCACTATGGCACTAAGCACTGCGCTATGTGCGATTAAACCTAAAGCATAAAAAGGCGAAAGGGTGTTTAAGTTCTATATAGCACCAAGCGCTGCTAAAGAGGGTTTTGGATTTACCATAGATCTATAGACCAATTTTTCTATTAAACCTAAAGCTGGAAGGGGCTTTAAGTTAGGGTCACCGAGTACCGATATAGTTAGCTTTAGTGGAAATAGTACTAAAGGGGATTTTGGATATATGGCTCTATATATGGAGTTTCCGGCAGGTGAACCGGAGGGTTATAGTAAGGGGATTTTTGAATTTAGGATGGAACCTTACGCCGCTAACATTCCCTTGGAGAATCTTATATTTAGAGCGGGCTAGGGTTAGTAGGCATAGCTTTAGGACTCTTAGTAAAGAGATTAGATAAAATATATCTTAAATAACACAAACTAGTTGCGTCTTGCTACCTATTAAGTGGGCTTATTTCTATTCCATATATAATAAATCACCATTGCTTTCCCTTCTCTGATTGTAGGAGTTGGACTTAATTGTCTTAGCTACCTATTACAAATAATACTAATTTTAATAAGAGCTGGCTTAATTGGTGGGCGCGATTACTTACATATCCCCTTTATATACTTTAATAATGGACATTTTATTGGTCTCTTCCTTTTGAAGGGCTAGGTTATACTACACAATCCATCTCTAATTAGTGTCTCCTTCAAGATAATAGCAACCGATGGTGATAATATTGTTGTTATTAGCTAGCTGTTTCCAATCCGGTAATTATCCAATTATAAGTGGGGCATATTGAGGGAAATTGTATTCTTTAATGTATAAGACTCGGAAACCACCATCCCTAGCAGAACTAATAAGGGCATTTATAAACTTTAAAGGTATTAGCAAGCAGAGCTCTTTTTTCTTAAAGGAAAGAAAATCGGCATAACCTTATTTTTGTTGATTTGCGGCCACTTTAGAATGGTATTAGTTGCACCTTTAAGGACCACGATGCTTTAATCTCGTAAAAGCTGTAAAATAAGATTAGTAGAGTTCTTATTGGATAGGTCTAGCGACTACTCCTCCTAGTGTCTATAGACTTTGAGGGCAAGAGAGCTTATGTCTTTGATTTAGAGAAAATCTTAACCTTTGTATAATGTGATTTAAATTTGGGGCCAGTTGCCTTACTAATGCCAAGAAAACTGGAAAACTAAATACGTAAACAAGAGCAAAATTTAATTAAAAAATAATCTATACCCTAATAACGCTTTTGTTTGTCTGACAATAAGGCGCTCCCTATATGCTATATATTTAGCAATATACTCTTGGTTCTTGTTACTATATGCTAGGTGTATAACTACCTAGCGCATTATATCCAACTGCTAGAAAACATTCGCGGCGGAGTTATTTATTACTGTTTAAAATAGCATTTTCTAGTAATTAGCTTAGTATTCTGTAATTATCTAGCTATATATATATTACTAACCTTGTTTTAGTTCCAGTGTGTCTAGTTAATCTAGGGTATTGATATAACGGAGGCTTAATAACTAAAAAGCACCAAATCTATTATTGCGTCCACTCTATATATATGTACTTGAAACGCAAGTCAGCCTAATAGTGCACTTAAAGAGGCGGATAGCTCTTATACGTATAAGGCAACTATTAATAGAACTTAGCCTTACGCCTAACTTATAAGAAAGGTTAAGCGGGACTTGTTATATACTAATATATTTAGAGGAACAGTCCCTATTCCTAGAATTACTTACCTCTGACGTAAATTATCTCTTCCAAGTCGACTACTTAGGAGTAAGGCGGTGGCTCGTTTTTATATAACCTTTTCTATTTAATAGTAGCTATCCAACTATATCTCTAACTAGTATTGATTGGTGTTTCCTAGACGTTATAGAGTTTTATTCTAGGCGCTAAATTTAGTTATAACTTAGTGTTACTTTAATGCTTGCTTACAGATTTTAATTTTTATTTATAATTACTAGCTCATTCAATCTTTAATTAAGGGATAATAACTACGTTAAAGCTATAGATTTAGATTCAAATGTGCTTAGCTAAAAGAGGCAGTAATTACTATATTGGCCGTAAATGGCGGCTCTAATTTTCAGTATATCTATAATTTAGTGGTCGCAGTGCGAAGGCGTCCATAATTTGGTAGTTACAGTGCGGAGGTGTCCATAATTTGGTAGTCGCGGTGCGCTATATCTAGGATTTAGTAGTTACCGCGCAAAACGCCTCTTTTAGCCCCCTAAAGTTAGCCCATCCCGCCTGCCCCAACACATCTATAGTCTTATACTAACTTCGTTTACCTTAGGAGATGGTATGCAACCCCCTAGAAAAGTATTTCTAATATTATATTAGTTCTTTTATAAGTCGCGATAGAATATCTAAGGCCACTTCCCTACAAGTTCTAGTATCGCCAGTATAGATATAAGGGCGGCAGGTTAACTAAGGCAAAAATATAGTTACCTTCTCCCTTTACCACTCTTAGTTGTTTTGGTTGTAAAAATATATGATTATTAGTTTGCCTACGCTACGTATTTTTATACACAGTTCTTTTGTTGCTTTGTACTATTTTATATTATACTTTATTGGTACTATAAGCCAAGCCACTTCTAGGAGCATCTTTTGCTTTAGGTACTCCTCCTTTTTGTTTTTCCTAAACTCATTATTAGGCTTCTTATTTAGTAGTATAAAAAGCTCTAGAAAGTCTACCCACCCTAAGACTTATTATAGCCAATAACTTGGTTGCTGGAGTCTTTATTATTGCTTACATTGGTTATCTAGGTTTATAAGGCTACTATATTAAAGGAATCCACTGATAGGGAACTAGGTTATAAGTCTATGGAACTCCTATAAGCAATACTGCCAAAGCCCCTATCTAGCACGCCAGGTGCTTATTGTCGCTATTTTATTCCCTTCCCTACTCTAGCCTTCTAGTATAGTGCTATTATTTTTAATATTAAGCTGACTTTTAGTACGCGTCTTAATAGCTTTAGGAAGTGTTTTAGTATAGGTTTTATTTGCTGCAGCCCAACTTATTATAGAGTGGGAGTGATGTATGCGTCTAGGCTATAATATATCTTCCTGGGTTATAGTAAAACAAATCTAGTTGGATAAAGCATCGCGGATAATTATACTTGGTGCAATTATTAGCTTTTTTCTAGCTATAGTAAGTTTAATTCTCCTTATCTTGTCTTAAACGGATTATTACTTCTTAGTAAGTAAATTATCTGACCTCTAAAGAAATCCTCTAATACAAGGTAGTAGGTATACGTTATAGTGTTTACGGTAATATCTTTATCGGAATGTATAGGTTTTTGGAATTATAAATTGCAGAAAAGTAATAGGATTATAGATAGAAACCCTAATATCTAAAGCCGTTTAAGTATCCGCCTCTTTACGCCGTACTTAAGCTGGGGTGGCATCTGTCGTGGTATTTATGGCGTTTGTGATTAGTTAAGAGCATTTTATGAAACTATACTTATCCCTTAACCGTAAATTCGTGTTTAACTGTTATTAATAAAAACTAGCCAATCAATTAAGCCGAATTTAACGCTTGTATTGTTATGGGGCCATAATCGGCATCTTAACCTCTATAGCTTAGTTCTCCCTTGTCTGCAAGTATTAGGGATACGGAAAGGCGTGTTAAGGCGAAAGTTGCTAGGGGCGGGATTTCACACTAATTTAAGGCTTTATTGGTAGCGTCTAGGGATAGTAAGCGGGTTGTACCGGTTAGAACGGTTAGAATGGTTAGAATAGTTAGAATAGTTAAATTAGTTAGAGCGATATAATTAGTTAAAACGATTGGGTCTTTGTCTTACAACCCTATTTAAGTTATATTATATCGTCCTGATCTTCCGTTTTAATACTACTATGTCTTATAAGTCCAGCCAAGACGCACGTACCGCTGTAGGATATATAGATAACGAATGGAAATACTTCTTAGTAAGCCATATATTGTGCGCACTATAAAGTATTGGTTAACGCTGGGCAGTACTTATTATATAAGGAAGCTAAGGATTTTACCAAAACCTATAATTCTTGGATATAGGTTCCTCTACCTGTCTAGAAGGAGGTTTAAACTTATATAGTAAATAGGCTATAGGAAGCAAACATATCCCTAATATATAATAAGGTTTTTCGGTGGCGTATATTATAGGCTGTTAAAAGTAATTTCCCTAGGGTATAATCCTAGGGCACAATTCTATCTGGTTAGTTTTAGTTATAAATAGTTAATGCAAATACTTATTTAAGTTTTAGCGTAATAAGAGGCAAGCCAATTAAATAGTTAACCTAAGACACTAGATAGGCCTCAGAATCCTATAAACCAATTGAGTATTAAACCTAAAATACCGCGTAAGCTGCCTTGGGACCCTGTAAAGAGAGGGAATGAGTGATAAATGGCCAGGACAAGGATATATAAGGCGGGCAAAGAACCAACATAAAGTGGGTATTTAGTAGAAGGGGGATTCTGTCCTAAAGCGTTAGATTAATACCACTTAATACTAGTTTGCTATATGGCCCTCCTCTATCCGCCTTATCCAAACTCCCCTAATGTATATAGAATCTGCTATGCACGCCTACGCTCTACTAGATGCCGATTAAGAGTTACTATTATCCTAGTCCCTATCTGTTGGATAATTTCGCTCTATATACGTTCTTGTCTGGTATCTAGGCCCCGATCCGATGTTAGGTTTTAGTGACGATTCTACCTTATTTTTAGTTCTTTAGCTATTTAGGGGAGACTAGGTGCAAAAGGTCTAGCAGGCTGTCTTGCTTAAAAATTATTATAGTAAATATATCTTATTCCATAAAACTATAAATTATGTAGCTATTTAAGACTATTAACTATATCTATTCCGTCCTTCTGGTTGTTTCTTTCCTCTTTTATACCGTATAATCTATAAGATCGCAGTTGTTACTAGTTATACGTAGGAAGCGGCCAACTCATATATCGTAGATGGTGGCAGGAATTGTGGCTAGCTATATAAGTGTCTAAATTCTGTAACTATAAGTATATCTAATAATGGCTAGGGTATAGAAGGTATTCTCCAGGCTATATACTAGCAAATTACTCTATACGCATGTGTATGACGTCCCTATATGGAATTATAGTTCTATACTAACTAGACGTTTAGGTCTTTATAGAAAGTTTAATACTTATATGGAGTACTATTTAGATCCTTTTTTAACTTGAATTAATTTACCTAAGGTATTTTTATTTTGGCTTTTGCCTAATTACCTATATCTTTGAAGTCGCCCGTTTTATCGTCCTTGCTGTTGGCCAATTAATTAACGTCTATTAAGTTGTGCGCCTTATAATACCAATTCTGAGGATATTTCTATTGGTTAGGCTCTTTATTCTATATAAAACATTTTACCTGGCGAGCGAAGCGGAACCGCTACTTAAGCAGCCTTAAGCTAGTGACATTAAAAGCTAGTGGGATTGTATAGAGGATCTTTTAGTAGTTATACCGTACCTGCGGCTAAAGGACTTAAAAATATGGTTGTTGCTTTGCCTAGTGGGTATCCTGCAAATCTTAGCTAGGCTACTGGCGATATTGCCATTAATACAAACGGGTATACTTATAGATGCTACTATAGATAGATCTAGTTTGTATTCTTATCCTTTCTAAGTTATATTAACTAACCGCTAAAGGTTCCATTTCTGTTCAAGAATTTGTCTTATGGGTAATAGCGCTACTTGCCTTTGTTCCAAACCGGTTTAACTCGTGCATAAAGGGGCATGTTATGGAATGTTTAATGTGTAACCTAAAAGAGCACGCCTTAAGACACGTTATAACACTCTTACTAGACTTCTATAGCAATAACAGCTCTAGGGAAGTCTTGGAGGTTATGGTCTTAGGAGAATAGTATATCTATCTTGCGGAGAGTCTAATTCTTAATTTAATACCTTCCGCAATTAATATTATCACCTTTGTGGTTTATTTCTCGCACTTTATTGATGTATATATAGAACTTATTATAATAGGCGTAATTGTTATTTATATCTGGACTGAGCTTGTTAAAAATCCTAAGCTTTTTTGAATGCATCAAGACTATAGTATAAATAGGTGTAAGGAGGGCCAGATTAAGTATAATATAGTTATATACTGGGATCTGGTAAAAACAGCTAATTATTAAGATTAGGAGTAGCGCGGATATTCCTCTGTGTTAATAGACAGCAACAAACTAGGATTATGGATGAAGTATCTATAACTTTTTACTGGTTTGTCTGTAGAGGGATTAAAAGTAATTGGCCTAGTAATCTTAGTGCTAGTCTTGCTTCTTTGCCTTATGTAGGATACCGCAAGTGTGGGCGGCTTGTTTATTTTAATTGGTTCCTAGCAAAATACATTTGCGTTTATAGGCTATCTCGTACAAATATATAATATATTAATGGGCTGCCTTAGTGCAGGAGAACGCTTTTCTAAACTTCTTTAAACTAAGCCATCTATCGTCAACAAAGAAGGAGTAATACACCTTGAGGTTACTGCTGGCCGCGTTAAATTTGACAACGTCTTATTTTCTTACGCCGACGAGCCAGCAGTAAAGAAGATTAGTTTTATAGTTAAGGGCGAAAAGACTGTTGCGCTTATTGGACTAACTAGGAGCGGTAAGTCTACACTTCTTAATCTCCTAAAGTGGTTTATTGACCCTAGTAAAGGGAGCATTAAAATTAATGGCCAAAATATTAGTGATGTCACACTAAGAAGTCTGTGAGAAAATATTGCAGTTGTACCCTAAAACCTTAAAATACCAAGCAAGTTAATTAGGGAAATTGTATTGTACGGGCTCCATGCTAATAATATTAAAATTGTAGAAAGCTGCAAAGCCGCTTCTATATATAAACGGATTATAAGTTGCAATACTAGATACAACACAGTGGTTAGGGAAGGAGGTATTAAACTCTTGGGCGGTAAGCGTTAACGCGTTGCTATTGTAAGGGCCTTTCTTAAAAATCTAAAGATTTTGCTTCTTGACGAAGCCACATCTGCTATAGATAATATAATGGAGAAATCGATTCGCGAATCGCTTAAAAGTTGGGGGAAAGGTTAAATAATTTTAACTGTTGCTTATTGTCTTAGCACAGTTAAGGGTGCCAATGAAATTATTTTCTTAGAAAAAGGAGAGATAAAAGAAAGGGGAAGTTATACTAAGTTGCTTAACCGACGTGGATTATACTACAAAATGTGGACAGCGCTGGATGATATAGATAGAACGGAGGGGGTTGGAAGCTAGTATATACGCCTTGCAGATAGCATATACGCCTTGCAGATAGCATAGTATATGTTAGTAGCCATGAAATAATATACGGCCCGCAGAATAAGAGCTTATATAATGTGCCAAGACTTCTGCCTTTTAGGCTGCCCCGCATATCCACCTATAAATTCCTGACTTTTGGCCTTCCTGTTCTTGATCCCAGTAAAGAATATCCAGCATAGAAAATCACACGCAACTATTAGGGCAACTTAAAAAGCTTGATCTTGGTACCGGATCTAACTAGGAAGAAAACACGCTTATTAAATCCGCTTAAAAAGATTACCCTAAGAGTTATGAACCACGCATTATAAGTTTTGCTATTGGGTAATTCTATAGACTCCATAATAACAATTTCAGCCGCTACAGCAACGTTGGATTTGCGTATGTATCCTTCTATAATAATATTAAATGGTCTAATAGAAGGTATAGCACTGTTATAATGGAGCTGGACTTAGGGAAAGGTGCCCCAATTATAAGCATTTGATGTGCGTATAGTGTAAACCTATATAGGCCTCGACTACTGTTGCTGTTTTTGTAGTGCTGATATGGGCCATATAGGTTTCCCCTAATGGAAGTTATAGAGGCTAGCTATTCCCAGCCTCCTATATCTAGCTATCTGGTCTAGTATTATATAAGTCTGGCCTTTTTAATTGTTAAGCTTATTATAATCGCTGCTAGTATTACTGTGGAGATGGTCCGCTAAAACGTGGAATAACGTGTATGTGTAAATATGAAGCCTGTACAGAATATCCAGTGGAAACGGAAAAAGAGCTAAATATAGAGTTGGATATAACAACTTGGTGCGTTATAGGCATACCGTATAAAGAGTTAGATATATTGGATATAAAAACTTAGTACTGTATAAGCATACCTGCTTATATTTATATAGCACTGCTAATAGTAAGAGAGTGTTAATGTTAAGCCAGATATAAACCTGTTAAAGGACCAGTTAAAGTTTGCGAATATATGCACCTTTATTGTTCTGGGTGCGAATATAAGTTTTGTTAGGGAAGGTAGCTATAACACTAATACTAGGAGCCGTAAATAAGAGGGGTAGTAGCAATAAGGATTTGGTTATAGTTTATCTTTAGTCTTAGAGTTAAAAAGCACTATATATTTGGCGCAGTTTATTAGATTAAAATTAAATAGTACTAGCTATTAGAGGATAAATTTAATGCGCGCTTATAAATGCTTCTATATCTATGTTCTACTACTCTAACCATTATTCCTTACTTCCTCCGTAACGATTTCCTTTAGGTACCATTGATTGATTAAGGGATTCTATAAAAAGAGCGAGCTGGGTAGTTAGGCGTAGCGCCCTCTAAATATGCAGCTAGGATTTTAACGGATTTAGCGGCTGCGGCTTTGGTCCTATAAGCTAGGAGGTTGTAGGAGCTGGGGGCTTATGGGAGCTAGGGGATCCTATAAGGTAGGTAATTATATGAGTAGGGTGGTCTAACCTAGCGCCCTCTAATTAATGCCTAGCGTGCAAATTGGGTATTAATAGGTTTAATAACTTTGGCTTTAATTGTACAAGCTGGATGCTTGTGGGAACTGGCCGATCCTATAAGCTAGGTAATTGTGCGAGCATAGTGCTTGTGCGAGCTGGGCAATCCTGTAAGCTAGGTAATTGTGCGAGCTGGATGCTTGTGGGAGCTAGGCAATCCTACGAGCTAGGTAATTGTACGAGCTAGGTGATTGTACGAGCTAGGTAACCGTGCAAGCATAGTGCTTATGGGAGCTGGGCAATCCTATGAGCTAGGTAATTATGTAAGCTAGGCAATCGTGCGAACTGGGCAATTGTGCGAGCTAGGTAATTATGCGAGCTAGGTAATTGTGCGAGCTAGGTAATTATATAAACTAGGTAATTGTGCGAACTAGGTAATTATGCGAACTAGGTAATTATATGAACTAGGTAATCGTGCGAACTAGGTAATTATGCGAACTAGGTAATTATGCGAACTAGGTAATTGTGCGAACTAGGTAATCGTGCGAACTAGGTAATTGTGTAAACTAGGTAATTATGTGAACTAGGTAATCGTGCGAACTAGGTAATTATGTAAACTAGGTAATTGTGCGAGCTGGGTAAGCGAGTAGAGTGATTATATAAGCAGAGTAATTGTGTAAGTAAGGTGATCTAACCTAGCGCCCTCTATTAACGCCTAGTATGTGAATGGGAAGCAAATATTAGGAAAATACCAGAACTATAAAAAAAGGAAATATATAAGTTCTAGATCTAGAAATATTGAAGAAGTTCCTATATATATAGACTTTGCAACGACTCGCACCTCCCTTATACATACTTGGAGAAGTTCCCATGTAAATAGCCCTATAAGCGTAGCTATAAGTCCGAGCCCCCTTGCGTAACCCAACTACCCCTCCCCACCACACCGGAATAGATAAACAACCGCTGTATACTATAAATAGAGAAATAATTTAAACAAAAAGAAAACACTATAAAAAAATATATTTATATCCTTAAGATATAAATCTATAAGTACCGTAGTCTTAAACACGACTAATAGTTGCTGACGTGGCATGCGTTTTAGGTCTATAAGAAATTCAAAAAATCCTAGGTCGTTAGTATAGATTTACCTTCTATTATTGCTTTTAAGGTAGTAAATAAATTTATCTAAGTAAAAGCATAGATTATCGCGAATGCTTTATAGCTCGTTATAAGTCAAGCAGGCAGAGACTCTGGTAGGAATAGTGAAATATTGTTTTGTTTCGCGATAGGCTAAATAAAAAGAGGCTAAAGTTTTAACCCTTTTACCAGCTTTTATTAGAACTCTTCTTTATATTTTTATCCTTTACTTATAGATTTAAGACTATAAAGTTAAGGCTATTATATTTAACCGTCGCCTATATGGCCTTGTCGCTTAATACCTCTCTATTGCTGTCTGCCCCTATTTCTTAATCTTTAGTGCTGAAACCATTTTCTCTGCTATATAATGTCTCTGCGTCCTATTCTTGATCTTTATTGCTAAAGTCACTTTCGCAACTAGTCTACGCTTCTACGTTGCTGTTGTTATCTCTGAAGTCGGGTTCTCTATCTATAAATGCCCGCTTAGTAGCTAGCAATTTAGGGATAGTGCACTTGTAGGTACTTAAGGGTTGCGGGATACTACTTAAGGAGTTTTAGTTAATGCTGTTTGGATATAGAATATATTTATAGACCTCTAAGTACTGGCTGCTTAGCGCTTTAAGTAAAAGATCTCCCCTAACGCAAGGCAGATTAACAGGAGTTAATTGCCGCCTATATAAGGCAGAGCGCTTATAAAGGGCTTAGCTATAATACTAATTAAACTACCCTATAGGCACCAACAGCTCCTTTGCCATAGATGGGGGGTTAATATATAAGATTAACTGGCTAGGATAAGTGTACTGCTTAGGCAGTATCTTGCCCCGGGAAGGATGGACGTTAGAAGTGGATTATATAATACTATTCCTGCTAAGAGAGGCGTTATTAGGGGTTATTGTTAACTTCTAGTTCTAGTTTATAACTTTATATAAATGCCTTTAAACCCTGCTAAGGTATATAGCGTCTGTTAGGAATCGTCAGCCGTTTAAATTCAGCAACAGCTTAGCTAATAGCTACCCCCAACAATGCCTCACTTAATGCTTTACTTGTGGATCACTTTAGGCGCCTATAGTCTCGGGCGCAGACAATATATAAGCTGAGAGTAATTATAGCCACTGAATATTATACCACAGACACCATATAAAGTGGAAAAGAGCGGCTAGTATACTCCGCCTTTCTTTTCTGCCTTTTTTCCTGACTCCGCCCTAAGAGAGAAATGGAATATAAACGTCATACTCCTGGCTCTTATATGCCATTAATTTGACTTATAGTTAAATCTAACCTCTTAACCATATATCCCTTACCATCTTTATAAGAATACCAGATATTATATATATTACCTTAACTAAGCTTAGATACGTTGCTAATATAACCTATAGGTCCTTAATTAGTACTTATGGAAATATTATAATATGCTATTACCCTAAAGATAACACACCTGTTCGTTAACTTGCTGGAAACCTTAAATTATCCCAGAATCGCATTAATAACAAAGATATAGTATCTGCTAGTAGGGAAAAGAAATAATTGCAGCTTTCCAACCCTATGTAGAAGCAGATGCCTTATACGCCTGCTTAAATACCTAATAGGGTCAACTCTTATAAAATTGATAACAATACGGAGGGTAATATATAAGAAGATACGGAAATATACGCTAATTACCTTAAGAGCCTAGAAGGCCGTAGCGAAACTAAAATAGTCTTACCTAAGCTAATAGAGAGCTATAGCGAGGCTAAAACAGACTTACCTTAACCAAAAGAGGTTTATATTAAAGGTTTGCTAGTACCTCCAGGTATGTTTATAAAACACCTATATTTATTTAGCAATACTAATAAGTAAGCAGGGAATAGCTTAGCTAATCTTATAACGTTTTTTAGAGTTGCATCTCCCCTATCTAAAATATTAACGATTTCCGATGCTATGATTTTGTGTAGATAACTGAAGTATCTCGTCTCATGGTTGCCTTCTTGTTTTATAATAAAGGACTTAAGATGTCTCTAAAGCCCTAGTTATAAATTATTTATATCTACGTTTGGCCCTATCGTAGTAATATGCTGGTATTCTACCTGGGTTTCAGCCGTGGACATACCACTAAATAGACTTGCATTATACTATGCTAAGAATCCCCATCTCTTTCGCCGTTATACTGAGATATACAAACCACTTGAAGATGTTATAATAGAGATAGCTAAGAGGAGCAAACCGTACAAGCAAGGAGATCAACTAGGAAAGGCATTAGAGGATTTATTAGAAGAGATATTAAGGAGAAGGGTACGCAAGAGAAAGGTAGATCCTACTATAGATAGAGATCCTAAGAGGTCTAAGGTATAAGAAATTTCTTATAAGGAAGATTTTTGTAATTATATTCTTATCTTTCGGCATTGAGAATTAAGGCGTTAATTAGGATTTCTTTAGCTTGGTGTTTTATTTCTATCTAGTTACTTCTATGTTAAGAATATCTCGTTATCGTTTGCGTATATAGATAAGTTTTTGTATATTGGATTAAAGTTAAGAGACTTACTTATAGTAAGCTTATAAGTTCTCTACCTTTGTATACTTGGTAGTGATGAGTTAGCCGGCCTGTAACTTGTTTAGTCCTCTATAAAGAAAAGACTTGTTATAAAATGTAGAGTTATTTTAATTAGATTAGATTAGCTTAGTAAGTATATAGCCCTTCTTAGCACCCTATAGCGTAAGAATAAAACCAAATCAAACTAAATGAAAAGACTTGTTACTTTCTGATCTAGATGTCTTAGAATTAGCCTTTGTTAGCCTACCCTCTTTAACCTAGTTAAAATGTGCTGGCGTCTTCTTAATTGCTATAGTACGCGGGCGCAGCCAAGGCCGCTACGCGCTACTAGGAAGGTACGGTCCAATGGCCTAGCGGCCGCTGTGGATGTTAAATAAATCTCTCTCTCTTGTACCTTGCTTTCTTTCTTATACTTTTCTCCCTAGTTATTTCCTTATTGCAAGACGCGCCTAATGTGTTCTTGACCTCCCTACACTTATCTACTATTATACTATCCTTATATACTAGCCTCTTTAATCTCCTTTCCCCGCCTGCTATATTGGCCCTCCCGATATAGCTTGAGACGCGTTCGCCCGTAATGGCGAATATCTCTAGATTAGAGATAATTAAAACGAAACCTATTAGGGAAGGACTAAATAGTTTTTATAATTTATTTAACTTAACTTGTTAGGATCTAGATATCTCTAGCTCTTTAGACGCGCTATATTAGATAAGTAGTAAAGGTAACTGTTAATTTACCTAGTATAAGCTCTATTTAATACTCGTAGAACTAAAGGATATTTTGCTTAATCTAATACTAGCTCTATAGAGCCTTCCTGCTTCTCGTTTATTGCTATCCTATGGCGGCAATAAAAACCTCTTTGGTGATCTATTAAGACTTAATTCAGCAGTTAATTCTAATGACTTTAATATTAAACGGTTCCTGCCTCTCTTAAATGTGATCCTTTGTATTAAGCCTAACAAGATCATCTGGGAAAAGGTGTATACCACCATAATAGAGTCCACGCCTCCCCCCTAACCGCTACCATTCTATATTTAAACCCCATATCTACGCAATATAAGCAGCTTCGCTAACTTGTCCGAACGCAGGGAATACGTGGATTATGTTCTAAAGAAGGAGCTAGGCCCTCTTTATATAGGGATTCCTGGCTTATATAAAGCATTCTTTAAGGGAGTGGAAGGTCTTAAAGAGGCAAGCGCCGCCGTTTTCAAGAAATGCAAGGAAGGGGGAAATCCACTATACGCCAAGGGCGACTAGCGTGATTGGCTTAAAAGTGTAAAGTAAAATAATGTCCTAGAGTGGTTTAGTAACCTAATTGAGTTATTTTTGGGCTTTGTAGAGGAGTATGGGCCCGCCCTAAAGATATAATAAACGCTTATTGTACACACTGAGCAGCCCTTGTAAGGGTCTATAGTAAAGCGAAAGCTAGATATTGGTTTTATGGATAATCTAATGGCTAGAGAAAGCTCTTAATGCTATTAGTTATATATACTTGTGCTAGAAGAGCTAAAGAGTAATCCAAATACTAATATACCCTCGCAGGTATGGTTTGATTTGGGGAAATATATAAGAGAAGTCTTTGCCGCTTAGGATACTTGTTGCTTTATCTTAGGCTTTACCCTCTATAAATCTATTATGTGGCTATGGGAGTATAACCAGGTAGGAGGCATCGCATTATTACCATTTAATATTAATAAAGACGGACTATAATTTACCTTGGCGATGTTAGGGTTTCTCTTAATAAATAAAGAGCAGCTTAGGTTTAACCCTACCATTTTAATATTAGACGGCAAACAATATATTAAGGTTGTGCGTAACAATTAGACTGAGCGTCTTATTCTTGACGAACTTATAAAGCGGGTACCCTATATTGCTAGTTAGGCGACAACTTGCTGGAAAGCGTACTGTAAGGGTAATACCTTTAAAATACCTCTTATTATTAAAGACTTGTGGCAGTACCTAGAGCGCAAGAAAGAAGGCGAACTACTATATAAGGTAATGGAGAAAGGAGTGATTAATATAGCCAGGTACTATTACCATGGGACTATTTATATAGGTGGACAAGATAATAACATCTTTAATATCTGTAAGGGGTTAGATATTACTAAAGCGACAAACTATAAGCCTAAAAGCCTAATAGTGCCTTTAAGCGTAGCTAGAGTGTAAGGTAGTATAAGGAAAGGCTAAAGCACTAGTAGAAAGAGGTCGTCTAGCTATACTAATGCCCTGTTACCGCCTAATAAGCGCCTATGTTCAAGCTCTCCAATTAAGCGCCCTATTATGTAGAATTGGGTGCATTGACGCGTCATTACCTATGACTATAGAAAGGCTCTTTATAAGGCAAGCTCTCCGGCTGCAATACTTACTGTGCTAGAGGGTGGCATTAAAGGATATAAGTCTTTATATACGCAGGCTAGCATCCTCTAATGTGACATTTTAATAGGCAACCTCTTAATAAACGAGGAAGATAATAATCCCTCCTAGAAGTCATTCTTAATCGATCTTAATCTTGCAATTAAAGAGAAGTGAGAAGGACCTTTGGGAGCATGGGGCAAGACCAGCACAAGAGCGTTTATAGTTATAGGAGTGCTTTTGGGCAAGAAACACTCCTTTAGGTATAATTTAGAGTTGTTCTTCTGGGTGCTTTTCTGGATGTGCATTTATTATAAGGGTTTAAATAAGGAGCGTAAGCCTATCCTAAGGTTTAAGAAGTGGAATTATATGGACACTAAAGAGCTAGCTAAGTTAAAAAAAGGAGAGGTGGCTTATAAAGGTAATTTTATTAAAACAGCAGAGGAGTACTTTATGCTGTACTATTAGTTATTAGTCCCCTAGGTTAATAGGCTCTGAAAAGTAGTGTTTCTAAATAGTGGGAGGTGGGAAAAGGATAATCTAGAGCTATATTTTAGGATAAAAAAGATACTCTAGCAAGCATAGAAGGATCCAAAGGTGTTAGTAGAGTAGATAGAATAATATTTTATTGTCCTGTACTCTTCTATAGCACGACTAAAGATTTAGGTGGCTAAGGTTAGGTAGCAGCCTTGGTCAAAACGCATATAAAATAGCGTAGGGCGAGTCGCTGGGGTTAAATAAACCTAGGAAAGCGGATAACCTAATCTTCTGCCAGATTATTAGGTCCCCATACCCTACCATCCTATATGGGCTTTATATTTCTATAAAATATGCAATCTACTCCCTAGCCTATTAGAAGCCACCTTGTGCCGCCTAAATAGAGGCTATAGGAGAATTAATCCCTTCCTCTAACTAATCCCCTACCTAAATAAGTCCCCTACTTAAATAAATCCCCTGCGGGAGCTAATGCCTACGTGTTTTGCCGCCCTATAGGAACTAATTCCCTACTCTTAATAATCCCCTATAGGATCTGATCCCCTACTCTAATAAATCCCCTATGGGATCTACTCCCCTACGGGATCCACTCCCCTGTGGTAATAAATCCCCTGCGGCAATAAATCCCCTGCGCTAACGAATCCCCTGTGGGTGCCAATGCCCATATATTTTACTGCCCTACGGGAACTAATCCCCTGCGGCTTGTATTCCCGTACGGCTTTTGCTCCCCTATGGGAGCCTATAGCTATGTTTTCCTCTCCCCTACGGGAACTAATGCCCTATGGCTTCCGTTCTCCTGTTTTTAGATCCACTACAGAATAAATCCCCTATAAATTCTGTTCCTATATACAGTAACCGTATCTTCTACTGCCCTGTGAGAACTATACCCTATAGCTCCTACTCCTGTACGGCTTTTACTGCCGTATAGAAACTAATGGCGATTTCTTTTGCTTCCCTATGGAAACTAATCTTGTACAGCTTGCGGTTCTTTATAGGGATTATTACCCGCTTTCTTTGTTGCTTTATAGCTTTTAATTCCTTATAGGAACTAACGCTTATATCTTCTACTCCCCTATAGGAACTAATGCCCTATAGCTTCCGTTCTCCTGTTCCTAGATCTATGAGCGATTCGCCCGCGCTATAGCCTACTGTATAGGCCTTGTTATCACAGGAGCAAGCAAGTAATTTTGAGAAAGTAATAAGTAATAATACTACTAGCTATGAGATCTATAAGACATTTGATACTGTATATATATAAGCAAATCTATATATATAAGTTTATATTCTTAACTAATCCAGCACCTTTAAAGTCACTTTTGAAATCTTTATTTAACGTAAGAGCCTTGTCTAAATGCTTATATATAAGTTTCTCCCCCTTACTTTTAGCTAAGCTGTAGCTAATCCGTATAGTGTTCTTGATCTAATATAGTATATTAGCACTAGGCTTAAAACTTTTACTTAAATATTGCCTTACCTATCTTCTGTTTAATTGATGGTCTAAAAGCCGCTCTATATCCCTTTTAGAGATATTGGTAGCAGTATTGGCTTACTTTAGGAAGTTTTTCTATACCTGCTCTCTTGCTAGTTTTTTTAGCTTGTTATATCTAAGTGCAAGATATATTCTGCTCTGTATAGCTGTATTAAATACGGTAATTCTGTTTGTTGTAAGAAACATAATGCCTTAAAAATACTCCATCTGTCGCAGAAAGACGGATACTAGGCTATTATGTTAAATATTATTTAAAGTTCTTTCTGCAAGAAAGACATCGGCCTTGTTTAAAAGAAGGACAGCGCTCTAGTGGTGAACGTTTTTAACTATTAGAGCCAGGTTTTGTTCTAAATAGGCTAGATCTATATTAAGGTCTCCTATATAAGCCTTTTTATGGTTAGACTGGTATATAAATACACTTATAAGGGGGAATAAACTATATAGAGGGGTCTCCTCTGAGATTCGGTAAGTGCTTTAGCTGTTAACGTCTTTCCCACCCTAGGTGGGCCACTAAAACGGTTAGCCTTTAAAACAGCTAATGCCTTGCCAGAAAACTTACTATAGTAAGAAAACTAGGCCTTTCCCCTTCCCTTTAATTATATTATTAAACTTTGATTTCCTAGGCCTAGACTGGTAGCTTTTTATAAGTCCTTAAAGTACTATTTTTTTGTCCTTGTTAATTGCGAGTGACTTAAATGCTAAGGCATTCCAATTAATGTCCTTAATATTGGCGACGGTAAATTTACCTATTAGTGCTTGTATTAGTACATCGCTGGCTCTAGAAAAAGAGTGTAGAAAGCCTAACCCCATTTTTTATCTGCTAAACTAAAGGCTAGGGCTGTTGGTGGATAGATTAGGTACTTATTATCTCCTATCTCCTTAGGAATTAAACCCTAATTCTTTATGTCGCCTTGCTAATTGGTCCCTTAATTGTATACGCCAATTCCATACACATCTGTAGCGATTGGTTGCTTGCCATAGTTAGGATTCTGATGATGAAATGCTATTGCGTCCACTATAATGCGGCCACTTGTAGAAAATCTTAATGGGCCATCTTTGGTCCAGAAAAACGCGATCCCTTTATATTTACGGTGGTTAATGCCTCTTAAAGATATGAACTTCCGGCCATTGCTAATAAGATCCTGCTTTATTTCGGCTTGCCTCTTATAATGCTCTAGTGGAAATACCTTAAGAGACGTAATTTTTATAGTTGAACGGAATTCCGGAATAGAGAGGGTGGTTTTTACCTCGCTAAACGCCTTCCTATTGTAGCTAAAATAGTGACAGTTAAGTTCGAAGCTCTTTT